>APMI01002137.1_pt1 | contig 243120 bp, 192 predicted proteins | sample 667938 | NCBI WGS metagenome assembly APMI01 (sample SAMN01084076, study PRJNA167559) | wastewater metagenome | biome: Wastewater | place: Denmark: Ejby Moelle, Odense | collected 2011-11-28
AAGACTTATTCTTGCAACAAACGTATTTAATGAACTGTTGAAAAAACTGTCAGCCAGCGATACAGATTTGGTAATTTTAAGCTGATGAAATATCCATAAAAATAATCAGGATTACTTATACCAACAGCGATGATCATTTTTATGAATAAAGATGTGGCAATTAAAAAACAACAGGTGATCACATGAAAGTAAAAGAAAAACTTCTGTTAAGTACAGGTATCCTGTTTGCCATGATTATTTTGCTCACGGCATTAAGCATTATATATATCAACCGCCTCAGCAACGACACATCAAATATTCTTGTTGCCAATTACAACACACTGGATTATTCCCGTAAAATGATGATGGCGCTCGACAATAATATTGGCAGCAAAACCAACCAGCAACAGTTTGAAGAAAACCTGCACCTGCAGCATAAAAACATTACTGAACCCGGTGAGCAGGAATTAACCGACAGCCTTGCTGCCAACTATAAAGCACTTTTATTCCACCCCGCTGATTCTTCTTTTTTACACAGAGCAAGAAAAAACATTTCCGGCATCATGCTGCTCAATATGCAGGCTATTGAACGTAAAAGTAAAATAGCTGCAGAAACATCCGACAAATCAATTTTCTGGATTACACTTATTGGTACAATCTGTTTTATCATTGCATTAACCCTGTTTTTTAACCTTCCTGGAAATGTGGCAAACCCCATCAGGGAATTAACCGAAAGCATCAGGGAAATTGCACTGGGAAATTATGCACGACGCATTCATTATCCGGGCAATAATGAATTTGGCGAACTGGCTTCTTCGTTCAATACAATGGCCGAAAAACTGGAAGAATACCAGGCAAGCAATCTGCAGAAAATCCTTATTGAAAAAAAGAGAATCGAAACGCTCATCAACAATATGAATGATCCGGTGATTGGCCTGGATGAAAACAGGAAAGTCCTGTTCATGAATAATATTGCGCTGAAAATTTCAGCACTCAAAGCAGAAGATGTAATGAATAAACCAGTACAGGAAATTGCGGTAACAAATGATCTTGTACGCTCTCTGGTTCAGGAACTGTTTACAGAAAACAAGGAAAAGTCAGAAACGAAACAACCCGTAAAAATATATGCCAACAATAAAGAAAGCTACTTTGAAAAACAAATCATCCCGATTAAAATCACACCTACTGGTGAAATGAAGGAAGTGCTGATGGGGAACGTAATTCTGTTGCAGAACATTACTCCCTATAAGGAACTTGATTTTGCAAAAACCAATTTTATCGCAACCGTTTCGCATGAGTTAAAAACACCGATCTCCTCCATTAAAATGAGTCTGCAGTTATTAGAAAACAAACAGCTTGGTTCGTTAAACGAAGAACAGAAAAATCTTGTGGAAAGTATTAAAGAAGATGCCGGACGTTTATTAAAAATAACTGGTGAGCTGCTGAATATGACACAGGTTGAAACAGGCTCCATTCAAATGTCTGTAGCACCATCCGCACCTAACGATATTGTTGATTATGCAGTCAACGCAAACAGATCATCTGCCGAAAATAAAAACATAAAACTGGCTATTTCCATTTCCGCAAATATTCCTCTTGTTTTAGCCGATAAAGACAAAACAGCATGGGTACTGAATAATCTTATTTCCAATGCAATCCGTTTCAGTTATGATAATGCAACTGTATTTATAAACGCAAATGAAGAAAACGGGAAAATAAAATTCAGTGTTATTGATAACGGCCAGGGAATTGCTCCGCAATATATTGGCAAAATTTTCGACCGCTACTTCCGCATACCCGGCACAAAAAAAGAAGGTACCGGCTTAGGCCTCAGCATCAGCAAAGAATTTATTGAAGCACAAGGCGGATATATGACTGTTGAAAGTGAATTTGGAAAGGGAAGCAGCTTTTCTTTTTATCTGGATATATCCAGATTATAATAATGACGGTCATTTAAGTTTTCCTTCTGGGTCTGTCACATGCTTGTCCATAAACTGCTGAACGGGCTGTGTTAATCCGGTACATGTCAAAGTCTTGGACAATGCCACTCACCCCGTCAGCCGTTCCGGACGCTGACGGCGGTTTGCACTCTCAAACATGTTTGTCAGGTAATATTTCCCGGTTGCATCAGGCATTGAAAGCCCGTAGTTGAAAAAATGATTGCAGAAATAAAGGTGTACGGTGGTTAAAACCCCTTTGTTCACCTTCCTGTTTTTGAGGCGATCCCTTTGTAAAAAAAGCAAGCCATCAAACAGTACGCCCAACCTTAAACCTTATACGTTAAACCTTAAACCTTGTTCTCTGTGCCTCTGTGGTAAAACCTCTTATACATTTAAAGGCAGGCTTCTCCCACTTAAAGCGCACTCAAAGGCATGGATAAAGCCACCTCGCCTTGTCAACCGTTCCAGGCACAATACCCGCTGCCGCTTCATGCACAGCAAAAGATACCAGGTACATGATGCTGTATTACGGGGCTAATACAGAAAAAAACAGTCTGGCACATTACACCGCAATAGAAGTCTGCAAAGACTGTTACAAAGAAAGGATAAAGAAGTACGCTAAATAACAATTCTAAAGGAGAGCATCAGAAGCTGCTGCTTCATTCAGCCTCTCTTTGCATTTTGCAGTAAGCATTTAGTCAAAGCCTTTAATCAACCTCTGGTACAGATACCCCCAACCTCAAACCATAAACTTCAAATATTTTTCCATGCCTTTGTAGTTAAAAGACTTCATGACAAAACATGCCGCTAACCGCCAATCTTCTTCAGTACCGCTTTTGCATTCTTCCAGTACCTGCTGCCTTCTTTTACCTTTTCTGCGTATTGTTTTGCTTTTTCAAACTGTTGCAGATGATAAGCAGTTAATGCAGCAAAGAAATTGGCTTCTTCAGCATATACCGATGTGCCGTTAGCCAATGTTTCAAACAAAGGCAATGCATCAGCATCTTGTTTATTTTTCAGCAGACTGATAGCAAGATAAAAATCTACAGCAGCATCGGCCACACCGGTTGTTTTTAATTGTTGAAATGCTTTTGCAGCATCAGCATATTGTTTATTGTTGAATAGTTGTGCTGCTTTGGCTTTCTCTGTTTCTGTACCACGTACAATGGCCCCCGGCATATCATCAACCGTATAACCATCAGGCGATGTGCCCGGTAATGCCAGGAATAAAATCAACGCAACTGATGCGGCTGCAGCAAGCATATACATTGTTCGCCGCATGGTAAATACCTTCGCCTTTTCTTTTTTAAAGTATTGATGTGTAAGCGGGTCAAGTATTTTTTTTAGCTCCGGTAATGTTTGTTCGGCCTGCTGGTGTTTACCTGCTGTACTGTTGACTAAACGATACGTGTTCACCTGCTCCTGTAGTTCTGTATTACTGCGGAGTTCCTGTTCAAACCGTTGCTGTTCTTCCGCATTCAGTTCGCTGTTCAGGTAAGCGTCAATATCGTTGTACGTGTAGGTCATGATGCAATTTCTTTAAACCGTGAATGATTCCGTACCAGTTCTGCCAACTCGCCCATGCAATTACTTTTCCGTTTACGGTAATACGCATAGGTCATGCCCAGTTCTTCTGCAACTTCTTCCTGCGGTTTTTTCAGCAGGCTTTTTAAAATCACTTCTTTGCAGTTGCCCATTTCATCCAGCACAAGCAGTACGAGTTGTTCTTTTTCAACCTGGGCCACATGTTCGGCAGCTCCGGCATTGGCATCGCCTGGTATATGGGTATATGCTTCTTCATCACCGTTTGTTACCACAGTCAGCGAAGTTTTTTTGGTTTTGTTGATGAACTTGCGTTTGCAGAGCAGCAAAAGAAAGGCTTCAAACGGGCAGGTAAGCACAAACTGCTTATCATTTGCCAGTTTATAAATATCAATCAATGCTTCCTGGAACACATCTCCTGCATCGTCTTCGCTGCAACCTCTTGAAAGCAGGTAAGCTTTCATGTTGGGTGCAAATCGCTGATATATCTCACCGATGAGACGCTGATCGTGGTTGAGTAATGCCGTAATGTATTTCTGGTCGGGATGCAAGTGCTGTGGTTTAATATAGCGCTTTAAAAATAAGATTTTTATATTTAGGGTAACAGTATATTAACCCTGTTGATATATTCTTATACAATCATGAAAAAATCATTGATCCATATTGCATTTCTGTTTGCCTTTGCTACTGCATCTGCACAAACCGATTCATCAGTGCTTGTGCAGCAGAAAGAAAACAGGGTTTCGTTTAAAGCACAGTTACCTTCCTTAACACAGATACCCGGTGCCCCAAAACCGTTCTATACTTATTTGTGGGACTTTGGTGATGGCCATTTCAGCACGGAAGAAAACCCCGAACATGTGTATGCAAAAGAAGGCGCTTATGAAGCGTTTCTGTATGCAGTGAATAATTATGATGATGGTAAAAAGCCCGGCCGCAAACCAAAGAAAGTGGAGGTGCGGCAGGTGAACAAATCGTACTTAGCTGCGGTATCTCCATCTGAACAGAATTTCTTTAAAGCAAATGGTTCTTTTGAACTGAAGTATAACTGTATGGCCAAGCCTGGCGATACAATGGTGTTGATGGCAGGCTGGAAAAATGATGTGGCAGTGAACGGCAAAGTATATCTTTTCATCAACGAAAAACAATTCGGGCAAAACAGTTTTGATACGGCAGGCTTTCGGTTGTACAACGATGCTGTATTAATTAACGATAAAAATGCCATTGCTTCTGTTCGGCCTTTTGATAACCTGTTACTCACCAGCAGCGGAAGTCCTGCATCCCATTTTAAAGAAGAGAAAAAATTCAGCGGCGTTGAAAGCAGAACATTTTTGATGAATACATTGAAAGGATACAACAATGTATTTGCGGTGGATAGTAAACAGGCAACAACCGATGCACAGTTTATGTTCACCAATCTCTATGTTACACCAGGTATGATTAAAGATACCAATGCAACCATCGTCATTACCGGTTTGTTTGTGCCCGATACAGGTGATGTATATATGCACCAGTTGAATATCCCCATTGTTACTTCGCATGATCCCAATAAAATGAACCTGAAACAGGGGCGGTTGAATTACCGTATGCTGAAGAAAAGTAAATCGCTCAGCTATAAAATCCGTTTCCAGAATAATGGTGAAGGTCCTGCACGAAAGATCAGGTTGGCAATTACGCTTCCTTCGGCAATGGATCCGCAAACAATCAGTATCAAAGACATGTCGCCTTATTGTTTGCCCTGCGACAGTGTGGCCGGCCGCACCGGTTGCTGGGAACTTGTAACAAACAAAGACAGTGCATCCTTTGTCTTTAATGGCATTTACCTGCCCGGCACCAATCAAAAAGGAGTGAATGATAATGACAGCACCAAAGGCTTTGTGGAGTTTGATGTAAAAACAAAAAAGAAACTGGATAATCTACCCTTCAAAGGAAGAACTGCTATTTACTTTGATAAGAACGAACCGGTGATCACCAACTTTGCAACAGGAAAATTTAAACCTGCATTATCTCCCATTGTGATGGCTGGTTATGAAATGAACCTGGGTGGAAATGGTTTGCGTGATGGTATGACTGTTGGTGTGGGTATTGCAAAGCTTGCACCGTACAAACCTTATTTCCAGTTTGAATTATTTGGTAAATATGTGCAGGCAACCTCTGCTCAGCAAACAGTTCAAACGCAGGGTGTGGTATTGATTGATGGAAAGAGTTATGATTACCGTGGCTACAGCGAACAGTTAAGGTTAAACCTTACTCGTATTGGTTTGGTGCCCCTGCACCTGCGCTATAATTTCAACGACCTGTTATCGGCAGGCGCAGGTGTGCGGATTGATGCAGATATTGCAGGCACTGCTGATACAAGCAGAACATACCTGCTCTACAATTATAATGGCCAGCTTAATTATCCATTTAATCTTAAAACGAATGCTTCTGTAAAACTGTTTTCCAATATGCAGTTTCTCCCGTTTGCTGATCTGCAGTTTGGAAAGGTTCGCCTTGGTCCGCAGGTAGGCACCCGTTTTTATTATGGCGGAACAAACAAATCTTATCTCTATTTTTATGTATCCTGGCGACTGTAATTCATTCATATAAAACATGGCTTCATCGTTTGCTGCCCTACAGCAGTGTTGGATTGCTGTTGTTGTTTTTTTGTGGTGATGAAAAGCCACTGCAAAAAGCAACATGGGTGGAAATATATCAGCCAAAAGATCAGTTACAGGCTTACCTTGAAAAGCTGTATGATTTAACAGATGAACAACCCTTTTATCTGTCAAACAAAGCCGATTCATTAGAGCAAACACTATGGCGAAAGCCAAAACTGAAAGAAGAACAAACAGCCTATCTCGATTTTATACTCAACATCGCTTATCATTTATTACAGCAGGGACAAATACAGGCAAGCACACGCTGGTATGAAAAAGGATTGAACTACCAGCAACAACAGAAAGTTATTTACGAAGCAGAAGAATTTATCATAAAACCGCTCGGCAATAATTATGTTCGTTTGGGTGATTATGATAAAGCAATTGCATTACAGCAATCGGCTATTGAACAGGCAACTGCAGAACAGAAATATAATTTACTTGCTTCGCTTTACAGTAACAAAGCTATTACGTATTACTGGCTTGGTAATTATGAGGAGGTTCAAACAACCTGTAATACAGGCTTGCAGTTTACAGCACAACAGCCATCGGTTACGGGTTTGTTGTACAATGTAAAAGCCGATGCGTTTTATGCAGCAGCAAAAATGGATAGCGCTGAATTCTGTAACCGGAAGGCATTGGCGTTTTTCCGCTCGGCTGATGCAGTTGACGCTGATGCTTCGTGGATGGTGAGTGCATTACAGCTTTCGGCCAAACTCTTGTACGATCAGAAGAAATGGAACAACGCATTGCAGAAATTACAGAATGCAGAAAAGATACTGGAACAGGCTTTTCCCGACAGCAGGCAACGGGATAAAGCAAAACTGAAAGGAGAAAAAGGAAACCTGTTCTTTCGGTTACAGCAAACCGACAGCAGTGTTCATAATTTCCGGGAAGGACTACAGTATTTCAACATCAGCAGCAGTGGATTTTTTCCCGATCATACTGTAACAACATTGTATGCGGGTCTTGCAAAGGCATTTACAAAACAACAGCCCGACAGTGCATTATATTATTACCGGCTTGCTGTTGCAAATGATTATTACTGCAACCAGTTGATTACTGTTTCATCAAACAGCTTGCAAAGCAGCAGTAACAATACCGTTAGCGAAGAGGCAATTGTATTTTTTGAAAAGCAATTTCGTGAAACAGGGAAACAGGAGTTAGTACAACAGTTACTTTGGCTGGTTGAATTATCAAAAGGCCGTAAGTTATTGAATGAACAGAACAGGAGCAGGCAATGGCAAACCGACAGCACAGCTTTGTTACAGCAGCAGTTGTTTGCTGAACTAAGAAATGATTACTTGTTATTAGCTGAAACAGATAATGCCGCAAAGAAAACACTCATCAGCGAACGCATCCGCAAACAGGAACTGCAGCTCGGCTTACAGGAAAACCGTTTTGCACAATTAATGGAGCAACCTTCTTTTCAGAAGTTTCAGCAAAGGTTAAAGGAAGTAACTGCAAAGGCCGACTTCATCAGCTATGTAATTGCAAAAGACCAGGTTTATGTGTTGCATGCAGCCGGAGGTACGGTGCAGTGTAAATTGTTATCTTCTTCTGTAAAAGAACAAGCAGGATTACTACTGCAAACCTATTTCTCTTCAACGTCCTCAGCATATAACAATAACCCTGCTGCTTATTTTCAATTAGCAAATGAAGTAAGAAAACAATTGCTTCCTTTTACAACGAATAATCAATCGCTCATTATTTCTGCTGATGGATGGTTACACAATCTTCCGTTTGAAGCATTGAGTACAGATGGTAAAGAACATTTTCTTGCAGAACAAACTGTAGTAAGTTATGTGTACTCATTTCTGCAATATGTACAGGAAACAAAACAGTCAGCAGGTAAATTATCGCTGACTGTATATACATTCAGTCAGCCACAGAATGGGTTTGCATCATTACCCAATTCATTGGCAGAAGCAAAACAGCTCAGTAAACAATTCAAAACAAATAATTACGAAGCAACAAGAACCGATGCCAATGCCTTTGTTGCTTCCATGCAGTCAGGATCGGTGCTGCATATTGCTGCACATGCCGTGGCCGACAGTACACAGCAGCCTTTTCTTGTATTAAAACAAAAGTTCTATCTCGGGCAATTACAGTATGTGGTTACTGCTGCGCCTTTAGTAGTTCTTACAGCTTGCGAAACAGCCGCAGGAAAAGTACAGGATGGAGAAGGTGTTGCAAGTATTGGCCGTGCTTTTATCAGCAAAGGAGTGAAGGGAGTTGTTGCCAGTCGATGGCCGGTGGATGATGCAGTTGCTCCAATTTTTGTTCAATCGTTTTATACTTCATTACAACAGCAGCGCTCACCTGCTACTGCATTGCAAAATGCAAGAAAACAATACCTCCAGAACAACAGCAACCTTGCAAAAAGGAATCCACTGCTGTGGGCCGGATTTTGTTATATAGGAGTCGATCAGCAATTGCAGCTTCAGACTTCTTCCTTCGGTTGGTATTGGTTATTACTTCTTTTAGTACTGCCGATTGGGTATTATCTCTTTTATAAGTCAAAGCTTTAATTTTTTTACCACAAAGAAAACAGCCGGGAAGCCGTAAAGGTGGAAAGTTGTTTGAGCTTCATTTCTTCTCGTCTTACCGCCTTGCCGGCAAACAATCTTGTATTTTCTCTGTACTCTCCGTGCCTCTGTGGCTCAACATCCCTTTTGACATAGATTCTTCTTCAAAAAAATAACCACCAACTTACTAATAACCATCTACTTAGAAAAAATCTGAAAAAATCTTTTCCAAACAGGGTAACAAACTTTCATGGCTGCGGATATACTTCCAAACAACAAACACAACAACTCAAACAATTAAAAATTCTTTTTATGAAACAGCTTCTTCATTCAGCTTTGATTATTGCAGCAATACTTGGATTTACAGCCTGCCGTAAAAACGATACAATTGTTGCTCCTGTGGCGGCAGATCAGAAAGTAAAAGCTTTTTTCGATGCAAATGCTCCAAAGTATGAAAGCTTTACAATCGATGCATCGGCAGGTGGTTCACTGGTAACCGGCAAGGGTACGAAAATCAGCTTCCCTGCAAATGCGTTTAAGAAAATAAACGGACAGCCTGTAACAGGGAATGTAACCGTACAGGTAAAAGACATATTCCAGGCAAGTGATATGCTGTTGGGCAACCGTCCTACAGAAGCAAGCGGAGAAATGCTTATCTCTTATGGCGAAATGACAGTTAAGGCAAACCAGGGTTCTGATGAATTGCAGCTCAACGCTCCTGCACAGGTGGTGGTGCCAGCCGCTCCGGCTAAACCGGCCAACGGCCAGGTGGTGCGTGAAATTCCGATGTGGAGAGGTGATAGCGCCGTGACATATACCATCAATGGCAATGATCATGAAAACATTCCCGTAACGCTTACTCAAACCGGTTATGTACCCCGTGGTATTAACTGGCTGCAGAACGGTAACATAGCAATTAACAACAATGATGGCACATCTTCATTCGACCTCGACAGTCTTGGTGTATGGCGCAACTGTGATGCGTTAATGGGAGATCCACGCCCTAAAACAACAGTACTGGGCTACTTCAGCAATCAATGGAATCCCGCAACGACTTCCAACTACATGGGCGCTGAGCCGAGTATGCTTTTCTTTAAAGTAAAACAACAAAATACGTTGGTGAAATTGTATAACAAAATCATTAACGCACCGGCTGGTAAAGAGGGGTTATTAAGTTACCAGAACAGTATGCCCATTGGTATTGAAGGTACATTTCTTGCAATTACGTTTAAAGACAATAAAGTGTATGCAGAAATGCAGGATGTAACAGTAGGCACACCTGCAAGCGGTAAAACATACTTCCCTGTAACTTTTACTTTAAACGAAGTAAGCGAAAGCCAGTTACTTGCTCTTATACAGCAGTTAAATACGAAATAAGGTCCGTTGTTTATCCACCCGAAAACATCTGTACCAAAAACAAACCCCGGCCAATGTGCCGGGGTTTGTTTTTTTCTTTATGAGTGAGCCCGGTATTATGTTACGGTTGTGCTCCCTTCTGGTCAGTTGGGCATCATTACAGTCTTGTTCATTGTCTTTTATGCCCGTAAGGAAAAAGCAGACAACACGCTGTTTTAACTTGCAGTAAACTAAATGGAATGTATAACTATGGCAAAGTATTGGTTATATTCCACCGTAGTGCAAAAAACAACCTGGCAAATATGAAGCCCGGCTGGTAAAGAATAATTTCTTTAACCGCTGGTCAAATACATTGCCAGTTTACACCCCGGGCATCAACATCATCTCCTTAAAACGAGTAATTTTGATGTGGATTTTTGAGCAGGTATTTTGTATTGGTATTTAAAACAGACGAATGATGCGTATTGGAAAAAGAGTGGTTAAGGTTGTTAAGTATTCTGGTATTGGAGTTGCAGTGATCCTTCTGGCAATGTTTGCAATCCCCTATTTGTTTCCCGGTTTTGTATCAGATAAAATTAAAAAATGGGCAAACCAGGCAATTGAAACAAAGCTGGAGTTTTCAAAAGCACGACTTTCTTTCTTCAACCATTTTCCATCGCTTACACTAACACTGTACGATGTGTCATTAACGGGCTCTGCACCTTTTCAGAACGATACACTTGTTTCAGCTAATGAAATAGCATTAGGTGTTGATCTCTCTTCGGTTTTCAGCAAAACAATCCATATCAACGAAATATATGTCACCCGTGGCGATGTGCATATTCTGGTAAATGAAAACGGAACACCGAACTACAATATTTATAAATCATCAAAACAACAGTCAACTGCTGAAACAGATACTTCTTCCACAGGCGCAACACTGAAGTTAGACCGCATACAGATTGAAGATTGTGCGTTACTCTACAACGACCAGTCAATTCCTTTTCTGCTCAGCGCAGATAAACTGAATTATCTCGGCAAAGGCAAACTGAGCGATGCTGTGTTTTTCCTTAAATCGCAGATAAGTATGGAAAATGTTGATCTGCAGTACGACGGCGAAGAATACCTGTCTGATAAAGACCTTGTTGCAAACCTCCGTACACGAATCAACACCAACTCCCTCGAGCTCGACTTCAGAAAAAACGATCTGAAGATTAACCGTCTGCCTGTTGCTTTTACAGGGGTGTTTTATTTCCTGAAGAATGGTTACCGTATGAATTTTAATGCAAGTACAGGAAATACAAACCTCGAAAACCTTTTTACTGCTCTTCCTCCTGCTTATGTAACATGGCTCAGCAAAACAGATGTGGAAGGGAAACTACAGATGGAAGCTTCTCTTAAAGGCGATTTTATAGCGGCGGAAAATCGTCTGCCCGATCTTTCTTTCAGCATGAAAGTTAATAACGGATCGTTTACTACCAGGGCTGTTAAACAACAACTGAAGAATATTGATTTTGATTTTCTTTTTTCTCTTCCCGGTTTAAACACAGAAAGTATGCAGTTACGCATTGATACACTGCACGCAGAAATGGGTTCAGATTTTATCAGTGCGGCTGTTAATACAAAAGGGCTGTCGCAGCCACATATCAGCGGCCATATCAATGCAGTTGCTGAATTGGGCAACTGGTCTTCTGTTCTTGATCTGCATAATCTTGCAGGTGTTGATCTTACAGGCGCATTAAAAATGCAGGCTGCAATGAATGGCGTTTATTCTCCGCAACACAATAAATACCCTGTTATTAATTCTTCAGCGCAATGGAGCAATGGTTCCTTACGTACCTCTTATTATTCAGAGCCGGTAACAGGAATTCAGTTAGATGTAAACCTGCTTAACAAGAAAGGAACGGCACAAGACATGCAGGTAAAAATTAAGCCGGTGTCTTTTTTGTTCGAAGGTCAACCGTTTACTTTAACAGCCGATCTCAACAATTTTGATAACCTTGTGTACAATATCAGGTCTGATGGAAATATCAGCATTGGTAAATTGTATAAACTGTTTGCTGTTGAAGGGTATGATGTGAATGGTGTAATACAGACCAATCTTTCACTTAAAGGGTCACAGGCCGATGCAACTGCCGGGCGTTATGATAAACTCAGCAATAAAGGAACTATTGGCCTGAAACAGATCAGCATCAGCACACCTTATTTTCCTCAACGCTTTATTGTAAATACCGGGGCTTTTCATATCAACAACGATCAGCTTGTTGCTGATAATCTTGTCCTCAGCTACAGGAATAATACAGCGGTTATTAAAGGAAGCTTCAGCAATATCATCAACTACATCATGAAGAGTGATGCAGCATTGCATGGTAACTTATCACTCAGCAGTAAGCAATTGCTGGTACAGGAGTTTATGAGTACTGGGCAAACAGGAACAATAGTACAAACAGCTTCATCAAAAAAAACAGCGCCTGCTTCAACAGAATCATCTGTGATTATCATTCCTGCAAATCTTGACCTGCAGTTTCATGCAGATGTAAACAAGATTGATTATAACGGCCTTGCCTTGTACAACTGGATTGCTGATGCAGCAATGCAGAACGGAAAGTTCACAATCAGTAAATCTGCTTTTACTGTTGCAGGTACACCGGTAAATATGGAAGCAAGCTATGCACCACTGAATACAAAACAGGCAGCATTTACTTATCATGTAAATGCAAAGGAATTTGATATACAGAAAGCATATAAAGAAATACAGTTGTTAAGAGACCTGCTTACAAGTGCATCAAAAGTTAAAGGGCAGATTTCTCTTGATTATACGCTCAATGGTTTACTCAACGATAGTTTATATCCTGTAATGAAAAGTTTAAAGGGATCTGGTGTGATCAGTGTAAAAAATCCATCCTTTAAAGGCTTTAAACTTTTCAGTGCCATCAGCAAAAAAACAGGAAAGGATGCCATGGAATCGCCTGATCTTTCCAAACAAAACATCCAGTTAAAAACAACCATTGCCAATAACATTATTACACTCGAACGTGTGAAGCTGAAAGTAGCCGGCTTCCGTCCTCGTTTTGAAGGACAGGTTAGTCTTGATGGCCGCCTGAATCTTAAAGCAAGATTGGGGTTGCCACCGTTTGGCATCTTTGGTATTCCGCTAACGGTAACAGGTACCCAGGAAAATCCCGTTGTACGTTTCAGGCGTGGCAAGAACGGAAGCAACTTAGATGAGGATGCGGATGAAGAAGATAAAAAAGAAATGGAACAGTCGAGCGATAAGGGCAAACAGCAGTAACAATTTTTTCACCACAGAAACACAGAGAAGTATTGCAGCCGCTAAGACGAAAAGAAACATTATTAAAACTTCCCGCCATACCTTCTTCCCGGCGATCACAACAAATAACATCAAGCCAAAAACTATAAACTTTTCTCTCTGTGTCCTCCGTGCCTCTGTGGTTAAATTCTTTTCCCGAACTTCATTACATGCAAAAGGTATTCATCATAGGTGGCACCACCTTCGATCATATTGTGCACCTGCCACAGTTACCTCAACCCGTTCCGCACACCATTCATCAGGCGGCCTTTCATGAAGGCACAGGTTCAACCGGGGCAGGCAAAGCATTAAACATGCACAAGCTGGGCATACCTCTTCAGCTCTATAGTGTTTTGGGAAATGATGTGTATGGAAAGATGATTACAGAAGATTTGCAGCGCAATGGAATTGACGCGTTTTATGATACAGATGAAGCAGGCACTGAACGTCATGTGAATTTGATGGATGAAGAAGGTCAACGTGTTTCCATTTTTGTTACGCAATCATCAGAACAGGTTAATCACAACGCTGCAGCGATACAACATGCAATTGATCGTGCAGATGTACTTGTACTCAACATTATTGCTTATTGTAAAAACATTGTGCCAATGGTAATTGCATCGGGCAAACCAGTTTGGACCGACCTGCATGATTATGATGGAAGCAATTCTTACCATGATGATTTCATCCGTGCATCACAATACATTCATTTAAGTTCAGATAACCTTCCTGGTTACAAAACTGCGATGCAGCGCTTCATCAGCGAAGGAAAAAAACTCGTTATCTGCACACATGGAAAACGGGGAGCAACATTATTAACTCCTGCAGGTGAATGGATGGAGCAGCCTGCTTATACTCAGTTTCCAATGGTTGATGCCAATGGCGCAGGTGATGCATTCTTCTCGGGCTTTTTATTTGGATGGCTTCAGCAGTTGCCCTTACTGCAATGTATGCAGTATGGCGCTGTTTGTGCCGCACTTTGTATTGGCTCAAAACAATTGGCAGCAGAAAATTTATCGGCAGAACTGTTAGTAACAACAGCTAAGAACCTTTTGGCTTAAAACCTGCAACATTAAACTTCTCCAACCGTGCAGATATTATTCACAAAGCAATCGTTCTTTATTTTTTTATTCTTTTATTCTTTTTTGCAGGAGGTAAAAAGTTTTCGGAAGTAATTACTTTTTTTCCTGTTTTCTGTTCTAATGCAAGACGGGCATCTTTGGCAATTTTTCCACCTTTTTTACCAGCCACAGCATTTTGCTGTACCCCTTTAGCTTGTTCGGCTTCTGCAATATGCCGGGTTGAAAGTTCAGCCAAAGCTGTAAAGATCAATTCAGCTTCACTCATGTGGTCTCTGAGGTTTTGGTTTTTAAGGTTTTTTATTTCCTTATGTTTTTTTACTGTTAATCCGGTCCATTCCTGATGTATAATATTGGTTAAATAAGCAAATTCATCAGTCTTTTCTACACCTGAGGTTTTCCAATAGTCAGTTAGTTTGTTTCTTGTTTCCTGGCCTGTCATACGCTGCTGAATCCATTTTTCACTACGGCCAAGTTTCTGCCAGTTTTCCCTTGCACGGTCTAAACTCATTTCAGGATTCTGAATTTCCTGCATACGCTCATAGCCAACTTTGGCCAGCCATTGTTTAAAGGGTTCAGCTTTAGGTGATGGGATAGATTGAATAATGCGAAGAAGGGCTTGTGTATCGGCTACGTCGGTTAATCTTAGTTTTCCATCAGCTGCCTGCATTTTCAACTGTCGACAATTTGTCGACAGTTGAACACCGTCTTCTGATTTTACTCTCTTTTTCATTTTAAACCAATAATCCCTTGGGTTAGAACTATTGGTTAAAATCTCTATCACATCAATAACCGAGAAATACCATGTCTCATTTTCTTCATCCCATAGTGTGCGGACCTTCCTTTCTTCAAATAATTTGATATTACTCATAATTGATTAGTTTTTTAAATTCTTTAAAGAATTTTCAGGGAGAAATGTAGTTTACTCTGTGTTACAAATTAAAAATTTCCTTTGAAATCATCTTTATAAAAGGCAACTTTGTTAACATCAATAAACGCAGATCATGAACATACAGGAACTGAAAGAATACATGCAGCAGCAAAACACTGAACAGGTGAAATTTGCCTTTGCTGATATTGACGGCGTGTTGCGTGGAAAGGTCATCAGTAAACAAAAGTTTTTTGATACGCTGGAACAAGGTGTTGGTTTTTGTGATGTGGTCTTTGGCTGGGACAGTAACGATCAGGCTTATGATAATGTAAAATTTACCGGATGGCACACCGGTTACCCCGATAGTACAGCACATTTTGATCTTGCTACTTTCCGCAAAATTCCCTGGCAGAACGATTTGATTTTTTTTCTTGCAGATTTCAGCAAGGCCAATGTTCCCGGCTGCAGCAGAACATTATTGAAGAAAATACAATCTTCCTGTAAAGAAATGGGCTTCAGGGCCGAGTTTGCACAGGAGTTTGAGTGGTTTAATTTTAAAGAAACGCCACAAAGCTTACAACAAAAACAATTCACTTCCATTGAACCGTTAACACCGGGTATGTTTGGTTATTCTATTCTGCGTACTTCCATGCAGGATGAGTTTTATTTTGATCTCATCAAACAACTCAACGGGTTTAATATCCCCATAGAAGGTATTCATACAGAAACAGGTCCGGGTGTATATGAAGCTGCAATTGCACACGATGAAGTGTTGTGTGCTGCTGATAAAGCAACACTGTTTAAAACAGCAGTAAAAGAAATTGCATACAAGCATGGCATCATGGCTTCGTTTATGGCGAAATGGAACGAAAGCCTTCCCGGCTGCAGTGGTCATGTACACCAGAGTTTGTGGACATCCGATAACAAACAGAATCTTTTTTACGACGAAGCTGATGCAAACAAGATGAGTAAAACAATGAAGCATTACTTAGCCGGATTGCTTCACTGTTTGCCGCATGTATTACCCATGTATGCACCTACCATCAACAGTTACAAACGGCTGGTGGAAGGTGCCTGGGCTCCAACAACCCTTACCTGGGGAATAGAAAACCGCACTACAGCGTTCCGCATCATCAATCCATCACACAAAAACACAAGGATTGAATTGCGTGTGCCCGGCTCCGATAGCAACCCTTATCTTGCCATGGCTGCATCACTTGCATCTGGTTTGTATGGCATCAAACATCATCTGCCGCTGAACATTCCGGTAACAGAAGGCAATGGTTATTTGCAGAAAGAAAACGGCGTGCTTCCTTCTTCACTGCTGGAGGCAACAAAACAAATGCAGCAATCGGCGCTTGCAAAAGAATTGCTGGGCGAAGAATTTGTCGATCATTTTGCGCAAACAAGATTGTGGGAACACCGGCAGTTTGCAAAACATGTTACCGATTGGGAACTGAAACGTTATTTCGAAATAATATAAAAGGCACAAGGCAAGGAGTAATAAGGCAGAAAGTTTTAAGTCGTTGTTGGTCGCTTACGCCATTGTTGGTCGCCCGACCAACAATAATATTTACCCTGTGCTCTCAGTGCCTCTGTTGTTAAAAAAGTTATATGACTGAGCATGTAAAAATTATTCATAAAGCATGGGAAGGGTTTGATGCTTCCAGGAAGATCGTTAATGTTGAAGAGATCAGTGCCATGGTATCAACCAACCATGTCTATCGTATTACCTTTGAAGATGATGACATTGTAATTGCCAAACTTTCATCGTACGGAAAGTATGAACACTTTAAAGAAGATCACCGCTTCATTCACACATTAGCCAACAATCTTTTGTATCCGTTTGAAAATGTACTGGCAAAATCATTGCTGAAAAATAACAGGGTATATACTTATCGTTACCGGCAAGGGAAAAAAGATATATGGGTAGTGTTTTATAATCCTGTGCGAGTATTGCAGCGTATGCCACGTAGGCTCGATGAAAAACATATCCGGAAGTTTGGTCAGCAGATTGGTCGTTTTCATAAAGCATGTTCACGCATTAAAAACAATTTCCCCAAATCATCCAAAACACTCCGTACCGATATACAGGCATTGCTTGATCGTGTGGAAAAAGATGAATCGCAGTTTGGCACAAGAGCGCAGGCTGACATGATCCGTTATCATTGCGATTTGTTTTTAAAGAACAGGCTGAAGAATAATGTAAGTGGCTTTGAAATCATTCCAGTTTTTATCGACTGGAACATTGGCAATTTTTCAGTTACAGAAAAACTGGAATTGTATTCCCGTTGGGATTATGACTGGTTCAGGATGAGTTACCGCATGATGGATTTTTATTTCTTCAGTCGTGTATGTTCAGATGCCGGCGATCGTACCGTATTCAGCTATTATATCAATACGATGAATGAAGATCGCTTCCTCATGTTCCTGGAAGAATATCATAAAGTAAATCCGCTTACTGCAAATGAAATCCGTTTCCTGCGGGAAAGCTATCGTTTCTTTATTCTCAATTATGTGATCAAAGATGGCAGCTATTTCTTTAGTGAACAATATGCAACGAAACTGAGAAATGAAGCGTATGAAATTTATCTCCCTTCAGTTGACCGTGACTTTGACCCGGAAAAAATTATCAAGGCTTTGAAGATAAAGGAAGAACCGGTGAAGAAAAGTTGAGTGTAAGATTTGTGATTTGATGTTTGAGATTGGGCGTACATCATACATAGAAAATCAACAGGCTGATAGCTTTGCAGAACAGAATTACAGAACGTACAAGCGAGCGTGGCAACAGAAGTTTAATAGCAGCAATGTAGTTGGTTATATAAAAACAAATATTCAGTTATGCTTACAATACATGATTTCAGAACAGTTGTTGAAAATTACAAGATTGTATTCTTTGATGCCTTTGGTGTTATCAAAAGTTACAATGGTTTGATACCCGGAATTATTCAAACATTTGATTACCTCGCCGAAACCGGAAAGGAATATTATATTGTTACCAACGATGCATCAAGAAGCCCGATGCAGCTTGCACAAACCTATCACCGCATGGGTTTTCATGCAGTGCAGCACGACCGTATTATTTCATCGGGCATGCTGGCAAAAGAATATCTTGATCTGAAAGTGAATGATGGCATTGTGGCTTATCTCGGCACTGAAAATTCTGCACACTATATTGAACGTTCAGGTTTGCAGGCGCTTCCTGTAAGTGCAATTGATGAAACGAATATTGACCGGGTAAATGCATTGGTGCTGCTCGATGATGAAGGGTTCGACTGGTTTACAGATCTCAACAAAACAGTGAACATTCTGCGCCAGCGAACCATACCGGCTATTGTTGCCAATACAGATAATATTTATCCCGTGTCTGGAAGCAACAATGTATCCATAGCCATTGGTGGTATTGCAACAATGGTTGAAAGTATTGTGGGCAAACGTTTCATCCGTTTTGGCAAACCCGATTCGCAGATGTTTATGTTTGCGTATGATCTCATCAGGGGAAAAAGAACCATTAGTAAAAAAGAAATACTGATGGTGGGCGATACTTTACATACCGATATCATTGGCGGTAATAAGTTTGGGTTGGATACGGTGCTTGTTCTTTCCGGTAACACCCTGCCCGATGATGCTGAAACAAGAATACGCTCAACCGGCATTGTGCCTACGTATGTGTGTGAAAAGGCAGTTGTATGAAGAGAAAGAATACGAATTAAAAGGGTAGCTTGTTAAAAAAGATGTGGAGAAAAGTTCTCTGTGTTCTCTGTGCCTCTGTGGTAAAAAAACTATTGGTTCTGCATCGCCTTGATTCCTGTTTTTGTAAGCTCTATCTTTCTTTCCTTATACAATTTTCCAACCGTCATCTTAAACGCTTTCTTGCTCATGCCGAAGAATGAATAGATTTCTTCAGGATCGCTTTTATCATGATAAGGAAGGTAGCCGTTGTTCTCTTCAAGCAAACGTAAAATTTTTGTTGCTTCATCTTCCACACGCTGGTAACCCTGTTTGCCGATAGCCACATCAATCTTCCCGTCTTCACGGATGGTTTTAATATAACCGGTTACTTTATCACCAATCTGCAATGGCTGAAACACTTCGTTGTAATACAGCAGACCAATATGTTTTTTGTTGATGATAACTGCCCAGCCGAGATCGGTTTCCCTGAACACGATCAAATCAACCACGTCCTTTTCTTTTACAGAAAGATCTTCATTGCTTAACAAATGCTCAATGTATTGCGAAGCAGCAACCCTTCCTGTTTTTTCATCAAGATAAACGTGTACTAAATATTCACCACCCAAACGCATGGATGAAAGTTGTTTGCTGTTGGGAACAAAAAGATCTTTCATCAAACCCCAATCTAAAAAAGCACCGTGACCACTGGTGCCAACCACTCTCATTAATGCAATATCTCCCACCACAGCAGTTGGATGTTGCGTGGTGGCAATAATGCGGTCTTCCGAATCGTGGTAAATAAAAACAGTCAGCTCTTCACCAACCTTTGTTCCTTTAGGCACAAATCGTTTGGGAAGTAAAACATCTTCGTTGCCATCACTTAAAAAAGCACCTGCATCTTTAAGGCGCTGCACAACAAGACGATTATATTGACCAACATGTAACATACAACGAAGATACAGGGTTGCAGTGTGATTGTTAAATGAAGCTTGATACAGGGTGCCTAACTTAAAAATGAACTAACTTTAAAGCGTCATTAAAAATATTTTCTAAATCCAAATTATCGGCAATGTCACTATTTAATACAGGAAAGAATAAAAAAGATAAAAAGAAAGGCGCTGCATCTACTGGCAAGTCTGCATTTATTGCTCCCAAAGGTGGCAGCGTAAAAGCAAATACCAAATCATCCAATGCTTCGGGTAAGCATGTTGGTGGTGCGCAAAGAGGAGCATAAGTCAAAAAATTTTAATTACAGGCATCTCCCAACGATTGGGAGATGCCTTTTTCTTTAGAATGAAATTCTTTCTCCACAACAATTCATCTCCCAAAACCTTCCTGTAATTTCGCCGGATGATTGACTATTTAAAAGGATTGAACGAGCGGCAGAAAGAAGCAGTAATCACCATTGACGGACCGTTGATGATTGTGGCCGGTGCAGGAAGCGGTAAAACAAAAGTGCTCACCACCCGTATTGCTCACTTAATGGCAAAAGGTGTGGATGCATTCAACATATTAGCGTTAACGTTTACAAATAAAGCAGCCAGGGAAATGAAGGAACGTGTAGAGCACATCCTTGGTAATCATGAAGCAAGAAATTTATACATTGGCACTTTTCACAGTGTGTTTGCACGCATACTAAGGAGCGAGGCAACAAAGATTGGCTATCCATCCAATTTCACCATTTACGATACAGACGATGCAAAGAGCGTAGTGAAAACGGTGATCAACGAAATGAACCTCGATGATAAACATTACAAACCTGCTACTGTTTACAACCGTATATCATCTGCAAAAAACTCATTGGTTACAGCAGAGGAATATAAAAACGACTGGCATATTCAGCAGGAAGATATGCGTGCCAACCGCCCGGCCATTGCGCAGATTTATGATGCGTATGTAAAACGTTGTTTTAAAAATGGTGCAATGGATTTTGATGATTTGTTGCTGAAGTTTTATGAACTGCTGAAAAATGTTCCGGAAAGTTTAAGCAAATACCAGCGCAGGTTTAAATATATAATGATTGATGAGTACCAGGATACCAATCCTGCCCAGTACGAAATCATCAAACTGCTTGGTGCCATGCATGAAAATGTTTGTGTGGTGGGTGATGATGCACAGAGTATTTACAGTTTTCGTGGAGCAACCATTGAAAACATTTTACAGTTTCAGAAAGATTATGATAATGTACAGGTAGTAAAACTTGAACAGAATTACCGCAGTACAAAAAACATTCTCAATGTTGCCAATGAAGTTATTGCCAATAACAAAGGGCAGATTGAGAAAACACTGTTTACGGAAAATACAGAAGGCGAAAAGATTCGCTTAATCCGCACCATGACGGATAATGATGAAGGAAAGTTTGTGGCCGATACTATCCAGGAACAAAAGCTGCGTAATCATTACCGCAATAAAGACTTTGCTATTCTTTACCGTACCAATGCACAAAGCCGTGCGTTTGAAGAGAGTCTTCGCCGTATGGGTATTCCCTATATCATTTATGGTGGCATCAGTTTCTATCAACGTAAAGAAATCAAAGATTTTATTGCTTACCTGCGTTTAATTGTGAACCCGAGAGATGAAGAAGCATTGAAACGTATCATCAACTATCCCACAAGAGGTATTGGTAAAACAACGGTTGATAAATGTGTGTTGTTTGCCAATGAACAAAACATCAGTATGTGGGAAGTGCTTACAAAAGCACAGCAGTATGGTTTTAAAGCAGGCACACTGGAAGCAATTGATGAGTTTGTAACCATGATTAAAAGCTTTGCCAGCATGCTGCAGAAAAACAATGCATATGATGTAGCCGTGCATGTTGGTAAACAAACCAATATTGTAAAAGAATTATTTAACGATAAGAGTACTGAAGGTTTGCAGCGTTATGAAAACACGCAGGAATTGCTGAACTCAATTAAAGAGTGGGTGGACGATACGCAAAATCGCCAGCAGATTGATGATGATGGCGTGATGCTGGAAGAAGAAAAATTATTTGCAGAAGTTGAAGCAGCTCAAAAAGAATTATCGTTTGAATCAGCACCAACTGAAGAGCAAATTAAACTTGGTGCAGTTACGTTGGGCGCCTATTTGCAACAGATTACATTGCTTACAGATGCAGATGAAAAAGATCCTGATGCTGATAATGTAAAACTCATGACCATTCATGCTGCAAAAGGGTTGGAATTTGAATGTGTGTTTGCTGCAGGACTTGAAGAGATGCTTTTTCCCAATGCGCTTTCCATTAATACAAGAGAAGAACTGGAAGAAGAGCGGAGATTGTTTTATGTCGTTATCACCCGTGCAAAAAAGAAACTTTGGATTTCTTATGCCAACACAAGGTATAAGTTTGGACAGATTGTTCAGAATGATCCAAGCCGTTTCCTTGATGAATTACCGGAGCAATATGTAGATAAAAGTTTTGCAGGTGGTGGTCTCCGGAATCAATCAACCTCTTCATTTGGTGGTGGTTCAGCATTCGACCGAATGAAAGGCTGGGGCAATAAATCAGATTATAACGATGTATCACAAACCGAGAAGCGGTATGGCCCTCCACCCAAAGCATCTGCTTCAAAGCCATCTTATGTAACCCCACCTTCTCGACCTCAAACTGTAGAACATAAACCTTCGGCTGATTTTGTAGCAAGTGATACAAGCAATTTACAGGAGGGGCAAAAAGTGGAACACCAGAAGTTTGGATTTGGTACAGTGGTGAAAATGGAAGGCAGTTCACATAATCCTATTGCCACCGTTAAGTTTGAATTAAACGGTGAAAAAAAGATAATGCTTAATTATGCCAAGTTGAGGATTGTGGAATAAGACGATTCTCAAAGATGACATAGATTAACCCGGAAAAACATTTTTTGTGGTATAAACAATTTAAACCCGTTTAATATCAGCACCAAGATTTCTCAAACGTTCATCAATGTTTTGATAACCCCTGTCTATCTGTTCAATGTTTTGAATAACGCTTTTTCCTTCGGCACTTAATGCTGCAATAAGCAATGCCTGACCGGCACGAATATCAGGGCTGCTCATGGTGATGCCTCTCAGTTTTTGTTCACGTTCCAAACCAATTACAACAGCACGGTGAGGATCACACAAAATAATCTGTGCGCCCATGTCAATCAATTTATCGACAAAAAACAAACGGCTTTCAAACATTTTCTGATGAATGAGTACACTGCCTTTTGCCTGTATTGCTGTTACTAAAACAATACTCAGTAAATCGGGGGTAAAGCCCGGCCACGGATGATCGTAAATGGAAAGTACACCACCATCAAAATAGCGTTGTACTTCATACATCTCTTGTTCAGGAATATGAATATCATCGCCATTGATATTCATTTGAATACCAAGCTGGCGGAATTTTTCCGGAATAATACCAAGATGTTCAATGCCTGCGCCTTTAATTACAATATCACTTTGTGTCATTGCTGCAAGTCCAATGAACGAACCTACTTCAATCATGTCGGGCAAAATGCGATGTGTTGTTCCTTTCATATTCGACACGCCTTCTATAGTAAGAAGGTTGCTTCCAACGCCACTTATTTTTGCACCCATGCTATTGAGCATTTTACATAATTGCTGAATGTATGGTTCGCATGCTGCATTGTAAATTGTTGTAGTTCCTTCGGCCATTGTTGCAGCCATTACAATGTTAGCTGTGCCGGTTACAGAAGGTTCATCGAGTAACATATAGGTTCCTTTCAGTTGATTCGTTGTTAAATGAAAGAAACCATCTTCCGGATGATAATTAAAATCAGCACCTAATTTTTCAAAACCAATAATATGTGTATCTAATCTTCTGCGACCGATTTTATCGCCGCCGGGCTTTGGAATAAATGCTTTTTTAAAGCGTGCCAGCATTGGCCCTGCCAGCATTACTGATCCACGAAGTCGTCCACTTTTCTTTTTAAAAGTTGCGCTGTGCAGATAATCAATATTTACATCGTCGGCCTGGAAAATACAGGTATCACGCTGAGGCCGTTCAATTTTTACATTCATTTCGCCAAGCAACTCTATCAGCAGATTTACATCAATAATATCAGGTATGTTGCCGACCGTAATCTTTTCGGGTGTAAGCAAAACAGCGCTGATAATTTGCAGTGCTTCGTTTTTTGCACCCTGCGGGATAATTTCACCATTTAATTTTTTTCCACCTCTTACTTCAAATGAATGCATGGCTGATTGTTTTTCTTTTACGAAAGTAGGCATAACAAAAATCCCTTCTGTAAGAACCAGAAGGGATGGACAAATATTTTTTAAAATCAATAGCGCTTTTTGAATTTTCCGCCACCGCCGCTACGGTTGTCTCTTCCTCCGTTGTTGTTGCGGTTTCGCTGTTGAAAGTGTTTTTTGAATTTTCCGCCACCGCCACGGTTGTTTTCCCTGAAATCGTCGCTTGGTTTGTAATGGCGTACAAATGGTTTGTTGTTAAATTCAAGTTCACCTTTTGTAATAGCGCTTAACTCAGACTGAATTGCATCGTCATGAATGTTTTCTTTATGCCAGTTGTTATAAGCGAGCTTCATGTAATAGGCAATGGCATTGGCAAAGCCTTGCTTCTTTTCCGGATCTTCTTCCTTCAAAGCCTTATCAATAACAACTTCAAGATTTTTTCCCAGGTGGTTATAACGGGGATGACGTTTTGGATAAGGCAGTGGATGTGGTTTTGCCTTCAGTGTTTCCCTTGTGGGGATTGGATAAGGACTGTCAACATCTAATTTAAAATCAGAAATAAGGAACAAATGGTCCCAGAGTTTATGACGAAAGTCTTCAACATTTTTTAAATGCGGATTCAGAAACCCCATCAGTTCAATCACTACTTGTGCCTGTTCCTGCCTTTTCTGGCGATCTTCGATTGTAAGAAGATAAGCTACCATTTTATGGATATGGCGGCCATATTCACGGATGGTAAGATCGCTTCTTGTTGTATTGTATTCCATAATTATAAAAAGCAAATGTATGAAAAGGGTGCAAAACAAAGCTGCCCTTTTAAAAAGGGCAGCGGGTTTCAGTGATAAGCAAAAAGAATGCTTTAATCTCTTTTATTGTTTAACGATTTTTTCGGTTGAAACAGTTGTTCCGTCAATTACCTGCAAAAGATACATGCCGTTGGTAAGGTTGCCTGCACTAATTTGGTTAAAGCCGGTGTTCATTTTTCCTGAAGAAACATTGTGACCGTTCATGTCAATCAATCTCCAGTTATACGAACCGTTGCTGTTTAATGAAATGTTGTTTCCACGAACGATGTTTGATGTGAGAATGTACTTTTCGCCACGAGCAACTTCACGAAGAGAAATGACATTTGAATAGTATTTTAATTGAGATGCTGTTACAACATACAATCTGTAATACTGGTTTCCGCTTGTGTTTGGCTGGTAATCAAACTTGCGGGTTTCGGCTGAAACACTCTGAATTGTGTTGAAGTTTTTTCCGTCTGCGGATGTTTCAATTGAAATTGATTCAATCGGCTCGTCAGCAATAATATCCCAGCTTAAACTATGTTTATTATTTAAAACTGCGCCACTAAGGTTCATGCTGTGAATTGGCAATGTTGTAGTTGGTAATGTTCCGTTAAGCGTATAAGCACCAAGCATACCGTATGTTGTGGTATTTGCGTTGGCAGTATTTGTAACGCTTAAATAATAAGTGCCTGCGTTGAAAGTGCTGTCGAATAAAACAGAAGTAGAAGTTGGCGGGTTATAAGAATTTAATACGTTTCCTTTGTTATCTGTAATAGAAACCTGTAAATCACTGTTCAGTCCTGATGCAGAGAGAGAAAAGCGTTGAGGCTGGGAAAAAGTAACTTTTACCATATCAACATCAGTTGCGCTGTTCATCTCTCCACTAACTTTAAACTCATTTGAGGTGAACGTTACGGCTGTAGATTGCTGAACTGTATTGCCCATATCATCTGTTTTATACCCAAAACCATTCGAGTTTGCTGCAATGACAGAAAGATCATCCTGAATTGAATTACAACCAGCGCTTGTTGATCCTTTATGCCAGAGGGTCAGGCTTTTTCCATAGCTGTTACCCATAATAGGTGCCCAGCTTGTTTCGCCGGTACCACCGCCAGGATTGTATTCATATACAAAATTGCAATTGGCATCGTATTTCGACTGGTGACTTAATCCAAGAGTGTGACCTGTTTCATGCGAAATAGCTTCTGATACATTGTTAACATTGTAGTTAAGAAGGTTAGCAAAAACGAAGCCCGGAATTTCCATTCCCCATGTAAAAGAGCCGATATAAGCAACGCCACCTGCACTGCCATACCATGCACTGTAAGCAGAAACGATAATGCGCTGCCGTTTTGCTGCGGCTGTAGCAAAATAAACAGTAGAATCGGTTGTAATATTTAGTTTAAAAGGGCTGAAATCTTCAGCAACTCTATTAAAGATTGTAGTGATCTGACTGCTTGTGAAATTAGGCGATGTACAATAAAATGGGGTGCCACTATTCCAGTAAGGAGTGTTAACTGTTTGTCCGTCAAAATCGAGATAAATTGTTGATGTGCCACCAGGGTAACTGTTTAGTAAAGGAACCTGTGCAGCAACTTTAATTGCAGGGATTGCCAACAATACAACAAGGACAGGGATTAAAATTCGTTTCATAGTTATGGATTTAAAAGGATATTAGAATTGGATTTGTAAAAACAACCGGCTTAATCAGCAAGAAGGTTTGATACTTCTTTTTTGTTCCAGTTATATTTACCTGTTACAGGATCTCTTTCAAGCATCAGCATATCACTATGATTTTTGCTTATTACAATACCCCTGTAAACAATTTCTTTATTTTCAAGTGTAACTCTTGACAGGGAAAGTACAGCCCCCTTAATGTCTGAAGACTGAATGGTTACAGTGGTTAAACCCGGGGCATCACTTGTTACGGATGTTACTTTTCCTTTAAAAACGAATCCTGGGGTAATAACAACGGTTGCATTTGATTGCAATGGAGCGTTCATCACATCTTCAATGAATGATGCTGTAGGCGCAAACCTTGCTGCTGTTCCGTTAAATAATTTTGGCTTACTGTCGTGCTTGGCTTTGCCCGACTCAAACTTTACCTGCTCCTGTGAATAGGAATAAAAAGTAATTAGGCAGGTTAACAGTAACAAAACGAGTTGTTTCATAGTTACGGTTTTTTTGGATATTGAGATATTAGATTTTCACAACAAACATAGACAACCAAAAAATAAAAAGCAACACCTCAAAACAGAATTTTTAAAAATTGACCCCGCTGGAAAGCGGGGTCGTTTACCCAAAATCCACATTGTAAAACCATCAATGTATCCTGACTCTTCCCTGTTAGAGATGAATATTAATTTTTATAAAACACTGATAAACAGTGTGTAATAAGTTTAATTTTTCTTCAGATTTCCTGTAATTATGCAATTACTGTTCCAAAAATTATATACACGAAAAGTTTTTTTTTAATCAAATATTATTTTCATTTTTTAAGTGATTCTCCTTAAAATCCGACCGTAATTTGTGCAATTTCTTGCTTCTCCGAAAACTAAAAATCAGGCATTATAACTTTTCTGAATGTAAAAATAGGTTCAGCAACATGTATTGTCAATCGTATTTCTTTTGAATAAATGCTTGGGAAATCAACGGGTTAAGTTTGTTCAATTTTGCGTTGTTCATACAATGAATATTTTCATAGATATGTTGTTTACCCTATACGACCAGTACCTTTGCACCTGTTTATGAATATTGCTGTAAATATGAGGGGTATGTTTCCGGGCCAAACTGAAGAGCAGGGAACTTTTTTACAAGATATTTTTTTACGCCTTGTAAAACAATATCCACAGCACAGGTTTTATTTTTTATACGATAGAGAAAATAAACAAGAACTGCTTTTCTCTTCTAATAGTGAAGCTGTTATTATTAAACCGCTTGCAAACACCCCTTTTTTATGGAGTTTTTGGCTGAACTGGAAAGCGCCTGCTTTTCTTAAAAAAATTAAAGCCGATGTTTTTGTAAGTGCCGATGGCTTTTGTTCTCTGCGAACCAATGTGCCACAATGTATTGTAGTACATGACCTGGCTTTTTTGCACAATCCGAAGGTTCTGAGTAAATCACAGTTGAAATTCTGCAAAAGCAACACAAAAAAATTTTTTGATAAAGCAAAAGTTATTGCAACGGTTTCTGAATTTACAAAACAGGATATATGCAAACATTATTTGGTTAATGAGCAAAAAGTCCACATTGTTTATAACGGCGTAAATGAAATTTTTCAGCCGCTTGTGTATGAACAAAAAAACAGGGTGAAAGAAAAGTTTACATCAAACTGTGAGTATTTTATTTACAGGGAGTTGGGAAATGAAGGCAAAAATTTAATTAATCTGTTGAAAGCTTTTTCAGTTTTTAAGAAAAAACAAAAAAGCAATATGAAGCTGGTTGTTTGTTATAATCAGGAGCATGGAGGTGATGATTTTCTTCGCCTTTTAAAAACATTCAAATTCAGAAATGACGTTGTACTAACAGGGGCCCTTTCAAAAGCAGAAATAGCTGAACTCCTCGCTTCTGCCTATGCGTTGGTATATCCTTCGCTTTTTGATGGTTTTGGTGTTCCTCCGCAGGAAGCTCTTCATTGTGAAGTGCCGGCAATTGTTTCGAGAACAGGCGCTTTGCAGGAAATTGGGGGCAATGCTTATCTGTATGTTAACCCCGAAGACTTTGAAGATATTGCAGCAAAAATGATTTTACTTTATAAAGATGAAACGCTGAGAAGCAAGCTTGTTGAAAACGGGAAACAACGGCTGCATTTATTTTCATTGCAGCAAACTGCAGCCAAAATGTGGGAATGTATTGAGCTGGCATCCAGCTCTGAATAACTTACATTTGCCAATAAATAGTTTATGCATAAGAGTACAATTTCAATTGATGTTTATCTTGATGAGCAGAAAGTGCCTGAAACAATCAAATGGAAGGCCAGCGACAGCAGCGCAGATGCAGAGCAACAGGCAAAAGCGATGATGGTTTCGTTCTGGGATGGTGCTGATAAATCTGCTTTGCGCATTGATTTATGGACTAAGGAAATGATGGTGGACGAAATGGCCGATTTTTATTACCAGTTGTTTATGACAATGGCCGATACGTTTCACCGGGCCACTAATCAGCCGGAACTTTCAGCCGATATGAAGAAGTTTGCACAAGACTTTATGACAAAATTTAAAACTATTCAATTAAACGAAAATCAGTAAGAAGATGAGTCTGGAACAACAAATTATGGCACAAATGAAAGATGCCATGAAAGCTAAAGATGAAGCAGCATTGCGTGGATTAAGAGCTATTAAAGCTGCAATTTTATTAGTAAAAACTTCAGGAAGCGGCACAGAACTTTCTTCTGATGATGAAATAAAGCTGCTGCAGAAATTAGTAAAACAGAGAAAAGATTCCCTCGAAATTTTTAAGCAGCAAAACAGGGCCGATCTTGCAAAGAAAGAAGAAGAAGAAATTGAGATTATTGAACAATTTTTACCCAAACAGCTTGATGCAGAAGAATTAAAAACAATCATTGCGGGCATTGTTGCAAATGTGGGAGCTTCCTCTCCGGCAGATATGGGAAAAGTGATGGGAGTTGCAAGCAAACAACTGGCGGGCCAGGCCGATGGAAAAACGATCAGTGCTGTGGTAAAAGAACTGTTATCCAAATAGGATGATTATTGATATTATTTTTATTGTGTTTATGGTTATGGCTGTGGTAAAAGGACTTCAGCGTGGGTTAATTATAGCCGTATTTTCTGTGGTTGCTTTTATTGTGGGTCTTGCTGCCGCATTAAAGCTGAGTGCAGTTGTTGCTGTGTGGCTCGGGCATTCAACAAATATTAATGTAAAATGGCTGCCTTTTATTGCTTTTTGCATTGTTTTTATAGGAGTGGTTTTTGTAATTCGCTGGGGTGCCAAACTGATGGAAAAAGCTGCCGAAGTTGCTTTTCTTGGTTCAATAAATAAAATAGCAGGCGTATTGCTGTATGCTGTTTTATATTCCGTTATTTTCAGCGTTTTGCTTTTTTATGCAACTCACTTTACTGTGTTTACACAACAAACCACCGAAGAGTCAAAGGTGTATGCTTATATTCAACCCTGGGGCCCCAAGGTGATAGATGCAATTGGATATGTTATTCCTGTTTTCAAAAATGTTTTTTCTGATTTGCAGGAGTTTTTTGGAAATATAGGGGGAAAGTTGGCTACATAGGAAGATCAACCAAAACTGAATTGCTGTTTTTCAATCAAATAAACTATTTTAGCAACGATCAATTGTTTTGCTGTTACGAATAATGAATTACGAAATTAAACAAGAAGGAAAGTTTCGCTACATCGAGGTAGGAGAAGGAGAACCATTAATGTTGCTTCATGGTCTGTTTGGCGCTTTGAGCAATTTCAAAGACCTGATTGATTATTTCAGCAAACGCAACAGGGTGGTTGTTCCTATGCTTCCGCTGTTTGATTTAGATCTGCTGCATACATCAGTTGGCGGATTGGAAAAGCATGTACAGAAGTTTATTGAGTTTAAAGATTACAGGAATATTCATTTACTTGGCAATTCGCTTGGTGGGCATGTGGCTTTGGTGCATGTATTAAAACATCCGGAAAGAATAAAATCGCTTATTTTAACTGGAAGTTCGGGCTTGTTTGAAAACGGAATGGGCGATACATACCCCAAGCGGGGCGATTATGAATATATCAGAAAAAAAACGGAAGTTACTTTTTATGATCCTGCAATGGCCACTAAAGAGCTGGTAGATGAAGTGTATGATATAGTAAACCAGCGTTTGAAAGTAATTAAGGTGCTTGCTCTTGCAAAGAGTGCAATCAGAAATAACCTTGGAGATGAGCTGAAGGAAATAAAAATTCCAACATTACTTATATGGGGGAATAATGACACCATTACACCTCCTTTTGTTGGTAAAGAGTTTAATAAGCTTATTCCACATTCTGAACTTCATTTCATTGACAAATGTGGTCATGCCCCGATGATGGAAAAGCCGGTTGAATTCAATGAGATTTTAAATGGATTTCTTACCAAGCTGAACACGCCGGTACCGGCATAAACAACAGAAACGAATGACAGCAGCCGAACTTATAACAAACAATATCCCGGTTTTGCAAAACACAGATAATGTCCGGCTTGCGCTTGAATTAATGCAGGATAATAAAGTTCAGCAGTTGCCTGTTGTTACCAATCAGTTATACGCCGGTCTTATTGACGAAGGCGATCTTGAAGATGCAGATGAAAACGATTTAATTTCTCAGCATTTACAAGGGATTAATCTAATACAGGTAAGTCCGTCCGATTTTTTTCTTGTTCCGCTTAAAATAATGCATCAGCGCCAGCTTGATTTACTACCTGTTGTAAAAGAAAACGGCGAGCTGATGGGCGTTTTAACACAGGAAGAATTGCTATGGGCAGCTTCACATTACAACTCCGCAGCGGTTCCCGGCGGCATCATTATTTTCCAGATGCAACCCAATAGTTTCTATTTATCTGAAATAGGACGCATTGTAGAATCGAATAACGCAAGAATTATTCATCTCAATACATGGACAGATGCTTCAACGGGAGAGCTGATGGTTGCCATCAAAGTAAATAAAAGCGATATTCAGGATATCCTTGCTTCATTTGAACGTTATCAGTATAATGTGGTTCATTATTTTGGAGAAAATCTTTCAGAAGAAGAACTGAAAGAGAACTACGACCACCTTATAAATTATCTTAACATTTAACAGGCTGCTTTATACTCCTTTTTTGAGCAAATGTGGCTAAATTTACCAACAGCTATTTTGTGGGCATGATGATAACGAAAAGTGCTTTTATCTTTTTTTTTCTTTTACTGATGGGTATCAGAGCCTCAAGGCTCTCTGCTCAGCCATCTGTTGCATTAAATAAAGCACGAACAGGTTTAAAAAATACACTTGCCTTATTTCCCGACTCTACTGATATTATTATTCGAACCGTTACGGTAACCGGCCTGAAAAAAACAAAGCCATATATCATTTTACGTGAAATACCTTTCAAAACCGGATCGAAAATTTTAAGTAATCAGCTCTTTGATGTAATTGAGCAAGCCAGAATTAACGTTGTAAATACACAGTTATTTCTGGAAGTATTGCCTTGTATTGAAAAAAAGGAAGGCGTTTATATTGATGTGGTGTTTGATGTAAAGGAACGCTGGTACATTTTCCCATTACCTTTTTTTAAACTTGTTGACAGAAACCCCAACCAATGGATTTTTGAACAGCACAGCAGTCTTGAACGGGTGAACTATGGGGCAAAGCTTAACTGGGATAATGTTTCAGGCCGCAGAGACAGAATCAGTGTAACATTTGTAAATGGTTATACGAGAGAACATTCTATTTCTTATGAACAACCGTATGCCGACAAGAAACTTGAAAAAGGCTTCCTGGCCGGATTGTATTACAAACAGGAACGGCAGGTTGCTTTTGCTACCGAGCAGAATAAACAGGTCTTTTTCCCTGCTTCAAATGCCGATATCAGAGGCTTTGTAAAAAGAACAATTAAAGCAGAAGTAGGATTTTCAATAAGAAAAGGAGTAAACCGCCGCCACCAGTTCCGGTTAAGCTACAATAATGAACAGATTGCAGATACCGTCAGAAATATTATTCAGGACAACCCTGCTAAAAATTATCTGCCATATTTCACCGGAAATAAAACGAGGCAGCAATTTGGAGAGTTTCTTTATTCTTACCAATACTATAATGTTAACAACATCGTGTATCCATGGAAAGGATTTGCTTTTCAGGGAAGTTTTATGCAAAGGGGGTTAGGCGCAAAAGATATGAACCTGTGGCAGTTTGCCGGAAAAGCAGGAAGATTTTTTGAGCTTACGAAAAAAACATCTGTTTCTGCTGTGGGCTATTATATGGTGAAAGTGCCGTTTAAACAGCCTGCTTATAACCTCACGGCAATGGGATATGGAGAATGGTTTTTACGTGGCCTTGAATATTATGTAATTGATGGTGTTCATTCGGCTATGTTAAAGGGCACTGTACGGCACGAGCTTTTTCAGGTAAATCTTTCCACGCCTTTTAAAAACGAAAAATACAGGAAAATTCCGTTTAAGTTTATTGCAAAAGTGTATGGCGATATTGGCGCAACTTACATGCCCGAATACACAACCAATATGCTTAATAATAAAATGCTCTATACCTATGGGGCCGGGTTTGATGTGCTGAGTTACTATGATTTTGTTGCAAGAATTGAATATTCATTTAACCAGTTGGGACAAAAGGGGTTATTTTTACATATACGCAAAGAGTTTTAATTACTTCATTTTTTGAACAGTGGCTTTAAACTATCCGGGATGAAAGTAGCTATTTACAGCAGGGTTTATGAATCTGAGCAAAGGGAAGATGTGCAAAAACTTGTGCATGAACTGGAGGCCAATCATATCAATACAATTATTTACAGCGGGCTTTATGAACAGGTGAAAAATGAAATATCGTTTACCCGTGAACCCGGGTTGTTTCATTCCTATAACGATCTTGATGATTCAATTGAGTGCATGATAAGTCTTGGAGGCGATGGCACTTTGCTCGATACAGTAACGCTGGTACGTAACCGTAATATTCCTTTGCTTGGTATTAATTTCGGAAGGCTTGGTTTTTTGGCCAGTCTTGGGCGCAAGGAAATGAGCACGGCTGTTGCTGCATTAAAGAACCACACTTTTGTTAAGGACGAAAGAACGCTGATTCATCTTAACAGTAACGAACCACTTTTTGGAGAAACGCCTTACGGCTTAAATGAATTTACAATTCATAAGCTTGATACTTCATCTATGATTAAAATTCACACGTATCTCAATGGTGAATTTCTGAATACTTACTGGGCCGATGGGTTAATTGTATCAACCCCAACCGGCTCTACAGGCTATTCGTTGAGTTGTAATGGTCCGGTGGTGTTTCCGGAATCGGGCAGTTTTGTAATAACACCTGTGGCTCCGCATAACCTGAATGTAAGACCAATTGTGGTTCCGGATAACAATGTAATTTCATTTGAAATAGAAGGACGTGCAGATAGTTTTTTGTGTACACTGGATGCCCGGAAGGAAATACTGAACAGAAATATTCAGCTCGCTGTAAAAAAAGAAGATTTTTCAATAAACCTCATCAGGCTAAATGAAAATAATTTTCTTCAAACCCTCAGAAATAAATTATCATGGGGTTTAGACAGGCGTAATTGATAAGAAAAAGCAGATATTTACGTTATTATATTTTTGAGAATAACTTTCCTGATGAAACAACTTCTTTTTTGCTTACTGACTACTGCACTGCTGCACGCATCGTTTACTGCAACCGCACAATATGAAGGATACCGGCACGAAGGTGAATTTGGTGTTCAGCTTGGCGCTGCACATTATTTTGGCGATCTGAACCCTAATACAAAGCTGAACCGCCCTAAAATTGCAGCCGGAGTTTTTTTCCGTAAGCAGATAAATAATTATTCAGCATTCAGAATAGGGGTTAATTATGCTCAGCTTGGTTACAGCGATGTGTATGAAAAATCAAATGAGTTTCAGATGCGGCGTAATCTGAGTTTCAATACGAACCTTTTTGAGATAATGGTTCAGGGCGATTTTAATTTCTTCCGCTTCAATCCTACAAATCCGGGCGAACGATTTACACCTTACCTCACAATTGGTGCAGGTGTTTTCAATTTTGACCCTTATGCGTATTTAGATGGAACAAAATATTATTTACGTCCACTGGGAACTGAGGGACAGGGTTCTTCGCTCTACCCCGATCGTAAGCAATATTCTCCAATGGCTTTTGCATTTCCATTCGGGATTGGGATCAAGTATGCTCTCAATTCAAGGGTAAATCTCAATTTTGAAATTTCTAACCGTTTTACAACTACCGATTATCTTGATGATGTTTCTTCAACGTACGCTGGCCTGGCAGCTTTTCCGGTAGGTTCGCCTGCTTCTTATCTGCAGGACAGAAGTTACGAAACAGGAACAAGAATTGGCACTGCCGGAAACCAACGTGGCTTCAGTGGCCAAAAGGATAAATATGTAATGGCAATGGTTGGTGTTACATTCAATATTACTTCCTACAAATGCCCGAGTGCTTTTTAGTTACATCCTGATCCTGTAAGCTGCGGAAATACGGAAAATATAATTGTCGTTTGACTTTTCGTCAAAACTGTAATCCCTGATTTTTCCTGTATTCCCGATTCTGATACGGCGCAGAATACTGTGGCCCGCCTCTGCATTAAGAACAACATTTTTTGTAAGATAGAAATCTGTAAACAGGCTTAATTGGTTATCGTTAATGTACAGGTAATGCAGATCAAAAAGCTGGTAACTGTTGGTTACGGCTTTAAAAGTGATGCCAGCATAAAACCATTTTTTCAGTTTCTTTTCTATAAAAAATGAACCCGGTAATGTTCCCCAAATGTTTAATGTGCTATCGGGTTTGTATTCAATGCCTCCAAGCGGCATAAAAAAATTTCCGAAAGCTTCACGGTTATAATAAAGTCCGCCTTTTACAGTAAGCTTATCATTTACTTTATAATTTAACAGGAACAACCCTCCTGCCTGGAATGTGTTTGGTAATGAAAATTTTTCTCCGTTGTTTCTTACAATAACCGTTGTATTCAACAGGAATTTTTTGTTTTTAAGCGGAGTTAATAATGTTACCGGTAATGCAATGCCCGAAGGAAACATTGTTCTTGACTCTTCAAGTGTTGCCTGCCAGTTTTCAAATGATGGGCTGAATACAAGCACTGTTCCGCTTTTTTTGAATTGAATGGGAAGCGTAAGGTCCACATCAAAATACTGGTAGCTGTTGGCTGTTTGATTTCGCCTGAACAAACCATTGTCGGGAGATGGCATGTAACGCACATTTACAATGTCAACATAAGGCTGGGCACAAACCATATAAAATGAAAAGAAAAAAGCCGTAAGAAAAAAACCTTTGTACATAAAAACAATATTTAATTAAACAAAGGCTGGCTATTGAAGCCTGAATTTACGTTAATTTATTGTTGGCTTGTTGTAACTGTTTTGTTTTTTTGATTATTCTTGCAGCTTATGTTGCCTAAAAAGTTGTTGGCAGTTCTGCTGCTTTTATTATTGCAAACAAAGGTGTTCGCACAAAAAGAAACAGCAACAGTTTCAAAAGAAATTTCCATTACTACCGAGAATGATAACTACAATTTTACTAAACACGACAGGTATTATACCAATGGGCTTTTTATACGTTTCAACTGGCTGCAGAAAACAAATGCAAATAACCAAATAGCAAAAACAATTAATCGTGCTGAAGCTGGTCAGATGATTTATAACTCTTTTTTCAACCGCCACTCCAATGAAGAAGTGCTTGCATTGCTTGATCGCCCATATGCGGGCTGGCTTTATACTTCTTTTGGTAAAACAAAAATTTTCAACACCGGTAATGTTTTGTTGTATGATGTTGTTGTTGGCATTCTTGGCCCCGGTGCAAAAGGAAGAGAGGTGCAAACCGGTTATCACAAGCTGATGCGGTTGTACAATGTTTATGGATGGGATTATCAGCTAAAAAACGAAATGGGTGTTAATGCTTCAATTCAATATTATCATTCTTTACTGAATAAAAGCGTTCGCAATATTTCTCTTCATACAGTTGCTAAGGCAACGGTAGGCAACACTTTTACCAATGCTTCTGCCGGTTTTTTATTCAAATTTGGTCAATTAAAAAAAGAAAGCCGAAGTGCTTACTGGAGTGGCAGCCTTGGTGATAATGGATTGAAGAATGAATTCGAAACTGTTTTTTTTCTTGAACCATTATTTTCTGCACAGGCTTATAATGCAACGGTACAAGGTGGCTTGTTCAGGCAGGTTAAAGGTGATTATGTTGCGCCTCTCAATCCTTTTATTTATGTAGTGAAAGGAGGAGCGGTTTTTTCATGGAGGAACACAGCTTTTTCCATTGTTTATACTGTTAAGCAAAGAGAAGCCCGGTCAATGATTGACAAGGCAGAGGTTTATGGAGCATTTGGTTTAAGCTTTCGTTTTCGCTGAAGATTTTCGAACTTTACAGTATGAGCCATCTCACCTTTACATTAATACAAACGCAGCTTCATTGGGAAAATAAAGCAGCCAACCTGCAAATGCTGGAACAAAAAATCAACTCAATACAACACCCTACTCAAATTGTTGTTTTGCCTGAAATGTTCAGCACGGGGTTCAGTATGAAACCCGAACAATTTGCAGAGGACATGAATGATACGACTGTTGAATGGATGAAACGCATTTCTGCTGAGAAAAAAATAATTCTTACAGGGAGCTTTATTTGTAAAGAAAATGCGATGGTTCAGGCTGGTGAAGCCAGCCCGACCCGCTATTACAATCGCCTGATCTGGATGTTGCCCAACGGACAATATGGCGTTTATGATAAACGACACCTGTTTGCTTTTGCAGGAGAAGATCAGCAGTACACAGCAGGATCAAAACGTTTAATTGCATCAGTAAATGGCTGGAAGATTAACCTGCAGGTGTGTTATGATCTTCGTTTTCCCGTTTGGGCAAGGCAATCGCCTTATGATGAAACGGAATTTGATGTGTTGATTTATGTTGCCAACTGGCCCGAAAGAAGGTTACATGCGTGGAGAACATTATTAACAGCAAGGGCAATCGAAAATCAATGTTATGTAATTGGTCTGAACAGAACCGGCAATGATGGAAATAATATTTATCACAGTGGTAACAGCATGGTTATTGATGCACTTGGAGAAGTGTTATATGAAAAGGAACACGATGAAGATGTTTTTACCATTACATTATCAAAAGAAAAACTGCAGGATGTGAGATCGAAATTTCCTTTCCTGAAAGATGCAGACGACTTCAGCCTAATACCATAACCCGATGATTGCTTTTAATAACGCTCTTATTTTTACCGGTGAACGTTTTGTACACGACCATGCAGTGCTGGTTGAACAAGATCAGGTAGCCGGACTTACATCTTCAACTGAAATACCATCGCATGCAACTATTTATAATCTGAACGGGAGTCTTCTTGCTCCCGCATTGATTGATCTACAGATTTATGGTGGCAATGGAAAATTATTTTCACATGAGTTAAGTAATGAATCGCTTATTGCAACAGATGAATATTGTGTAAGCGGAGGATGTACACGGTTCATGATTACAATGGCCACCAACTCGCTGGAGAAAATGCTGAAAGGAATTGAAGTGGTTAAACAGTTTCAGCAATCACACCAAATTGGTTTGCTTGGTTTACATCTTGAAGGACCCTACATCAATGCAGTAAAAAGAGGAGCACATATTGAGCAGTATGTTCACCAGCCAACTACTGATGAAATAAAATTATTACTCGATAAAAGTGAAGGCGTACTTAAAATGATGACAGTTGCTCCAGAGCAATGCAGTGATGAGGTTCTGCTATTACTGGCTGATAATGGGGTTGTTCTTTCTGCAGGACATACAGATGCTACATACAAACAGGCAACTGAAGCTTTCAATAAAAATATTACAACAGCAACGCATTTGTTCAACGCCATGTCGCCATTGCAAAGCCGGGCACCAGGCGTGGTGGGTGCAATTTATGATCATGAAACAATAAACAGCAGTATTGTATGTGATGGCATTCATACCGATTTTGCTGCTGTAAGTATCAGTAAAAAAATGATGAAAGAACGTTTATTTCTCATTACAGATGCCGTTGCAGAAGTAACAACAGGCGAATACCAGCACATCTTAAACGGAGATCGTTATGTGTTGCCTGATGGTACATTATCTGGTTCGGCATTAACAATGACGAAAGCTGTAAGCAATTGTATAAAACATGCAGGAATTGATGAAGAAGAAGCACTACGCATGGCATCGTTGTATCCTGCACGGGTGATCCATGCAGAAAATCAGTTTGGAAAAATTGAGAAGGGATGGAAGGCTGATCTTGTTATACTATCAAAAGAATACCAGGTTGAACAAGTAATGAGAGACGGGCAGTTTATTTTTTCGCATTAATTAACTCCATCGCTTTTTCCATTTTAGGATCCCTGTTGCGGCGTATGCTTTCTACTGTTGGTTTTACTTCAATATCAGGCAACACACCAGCTCCGTTTTTTTGATAGTTCCTGTTATTTACAATACGAAACAACGGCAGCCGTACTTTTATTTTTGTATTGGGCAATGTCATTTCAGGAATAAACACACCATTGTTTCCATAATAAGCTCCACCGGTTTCTTCGCCTATAATTGTAACATTGTTTAATCCTTTCACTGATGCTGCAAACAATGTTGTGGCAGAAAAAGAAAAACCTCCGGTAAGTAAGTAAACCTGTCCTTTATAATTTTTCTTGTTGGGTTCATAATGTCTTTTGCTGAAAAGACGGAAGGCATAAATGCTGTCGTTGATTTTTTTATTGAGCAACAGCAATCCTGCATTATAAAAAAATCGTTTGCTGATGTGTGCTTCGCTTTTAATTTTTCGGTGTTTGGCATAAACAGAATCAGCAAAAAGAAAAGGTTCCTGATGGATTTGTTTTGACAGCCACAATGATGTTTTAATTAATCCACCTCCATTGTTGCGTACATCAATAACAAGGTTGTTAATATGTTCTTTTCTTAGTTGCCGAAAACTTTTTTTGAGAAAATGTTTTGAAAGTGCTGTTCCAAAACTGTTTAAACGAAGTGTTGCAAACCTTCCGGATGAATCTATATTGAATGATCTAATAAGCATCAATCTTCTCTGACGTTTGCTTATTGTTTCCTGTTCCGGAGGTGGGGCAGGGATTCGATTGATAACAATTGGTGCACGACGGAACGTATCGGCAGCAGGATTAAATAATTTTACAACTGCTTTTTTCTGCATTCCTTTTTCATCAGCATATACAACTTCGTAAAGGCTGCTCAATCCAAACCGGCTGTTGTAATAACCGGTAAAACTGTTACTCAGATTCTGATAGCTGAAATTTTTTGAATTACCATCAATGGAAACAAGCGGCAGCAGTGTATCAATGATTTGTTTTGCTCTAAGGTCATTCACCGCAAGAACTTTTGTTCCGGTTTTTATTAATGAATCTCTCCTGTTGAGGTTGGTTGTTACAACGAGGCTGGAGTCATTAATAATTTTCATTCCCAATGGAAAAGAGCGCTCTCTTTTTCCTTTCCTGTACTGCGTATATTTTTTTGAAGGCTGTACACTTGTATGTCCGCACCTGATGGGAAACAATGTTTCTGCAACAACATTCCTGAATTGTGTTTCAGTAAGCGAATCATTGAGTAAATTATATCCTCTCTTAAAAGAAGCTGTAATAACCGAGTCGTTATTATACCAGTTAAGCGAAGGATGATTGTTGCGTAGCGTTTCTTCCATCACCTGCATATCTTCTTTCAGTTGCTGCGGGCTGTATTTTTTTGACGGTGTCCATGCAATGCTGTTTGATGCAGAACAGGAAACCAGCATTAAACCGGTTATCAGCAAAAAAAGATAAAACAGGTTTTTCATTCTGAGCTTACTTTTCAAACGAGTTCCAGCCTTGAGCCGTAATGTTATATTTATTTCCCCCTCTTGTAATAATGGTTGCGCCTTCTGTTTGCTCTGCGATATAGCCAATTACGCTGATTCCGTCCACTTCTTTGATTTTGTCATAATCGGCTTGTGAAACGGTAAACAACAATTCATAATCTTCACCACCACTTAAAGCGCAGGCAGTAGGATCAAGCTCCAGTTTATAAGCGAAATCTTTTGCTTCGGGGTGTACCGGAATTTTATCTTCATAAATCACAGCGCCTGTTTCACTTTGTTTGCAGATGTGCAATATTTCACTGCTTAACCCGTCACTAATGTCCATCATTGATGTTGGTGTAATGTTTTCTCTTTCAAAAAACTCAATCACATCTTTTCTTGCTTCTGGTTTTAATAACCTGCCAACAATATAGTCCCTGTTTTCAAGATCAGGCTGTGCGCCTTTCGTTTCAAGAAAGATTTTCTTTTCACGCTCCAGTAAAATCAAACCAAGATAGGCACCGCCGAGATAACCGCTAACACAAATAAGATCGTTTACTTTGGCCGTACTTCTTTTTACATATTTATCCGGTGCAACTTCTCCCAATGCGGTTACAGAAATCACGAATCCTTTTTGTGATGAAGTTGTATCGCCACCAACCAGATCAACACCATAAGTTTCACAGGCAGCATATACACCTTCATAAAATTCTTCCAGAGCTTCAACACTAAAACGGTTGCTGATGGCAAGACTAAGCGTAACCTGTGTTGGTGTTGCATTCATTGCATACACATCGCTGAGATTGGCAATGATGCTTTTGTAGCCAAGATGTTTCAGCGGAGTGTACATTAAATCAAAATGTACTCCTTCAATCAAGAGATCGGTGGTGATAACTGTTTGCTTGCCGAAATGATCAATAACGGCTGCATCATCGCCCACACCAACAATGGTTGATGCGTTTTGATGCTCAATATTTTTTGTGAGATGATCTATTAAACCAAACTCTCCAATGGTTGATATTTCTGTACGTTGCTCAGACATAATTTTAATGTTAGATGTTAGATGTACGATGTGCGCCCTCCTACCTGGAGGAAACAATCGAGCTAACAATAATTTTTAATATGGTTTCTCCTTCTTTATAAAGTTTCTGTATTTCTGTTTCAAACTCTTTGTTAAATTCCTGAATTAACTCAAGGAAAAACAGGCTTTCATCCAGCTCTTCTTCTACTATTTTTAATTTATTAATAAAATCCGGTTTTGATTTTGCTCTGCGTAAGCTCTGTAATTAGCTCCAACTGAACTTGATGCCCGGATAATCTGATTCTTATTAATCCTGTTTGCAAGTGTATCGGGAAGTTTTTCTGTTAAACGCACTATGTTTATTGCAAATATTTTGGTGCGTCTTTTCATTTCTTCAGAGTCCATAAATAAAATTTGTGGTTTATTGTTCAGGACTGTCGTACATCGTACAACTAACACAGTACATCGCTACAGTTTCTTTCTGTCATGAATTACTTCAATCAGTTCATCATGAATTTTTCCGTTTGTTGCTACAATAAACTGCTGGTAAGGTGAATAATAATTTCCTTCAAAATCAGTAACCTTCCCTCCTGCTTCTTCAACCAATAAAAAACCTGCAGCACTGTCCCACGCATTCAGCTTGTGTTCATAAAATCCATCAAACCTGCCTGCAGCAACCCAGCATAAATCCAGTGCCGCACTTCCAAGTCTTCTTACCGGAACACCTTTACGTATTAAACGTTCAAATACCTCTAATGGTCCGTTGGGCATATCAAGATAAGTATAAGGAAAGCCGGTAACCAGACAAGATGTTATCACATCGGGTTGTGAACTTACATGAATTGGCCGATTGTTCAGAGATGCACCCTTTCCTTTTTCGGCGAAGAAAAATTCATTCATAAACGGATTGTAAACAGCCCCGAGCACCATCTTCCCATCTTTTTCAACACCAATGCTTACACAACAAATTGGAATTCCGTTCGCAAAATTTATAGTGCCGTCAATTGGGTCAATAATCCATTTGTATTCTGAATCCTGAATAAATTCTCCCGCTTCTTCACTTAATATATAATGGCCGGGAAAATTTTTCTTTATTACTTCAAAGATGGCTTTTTCAGATGCATGATCTGCTTCGGTAACAAGATTGTTTATGCCTTCCTTATGATGCACTTCAAATTGGTTGTTGAAAAAATGCTTTAATTGTTCAGATCCTGCCTGTACCGCTTCTATGAGTGTTTGTTTAAGCATGCGCAAAGATACAACGATACCCAAACCCCTGCAATCACTAAATAAAACAAGCCGTTTTATAGTAACAGTATGTTATTTTCGTGACCGGTTAAGCCGCATGCAAAGAATGAAACTGTCTGTTATAATTGTAAACTACAACGTAAAGTACTTTCTCGAACAGTGCCTGCTTTCTGTGCAAAAAGCTGTAGCAGGAATGCAGGCTGAAGTATTTGTAGTTGATAATGCTTCTTCCGATGACAGCCGTACTTACCTTGAAGAAAGGTTCGCTTTTGTACGCTTTATATGGAACCCCGAAAATATTGGCTTTGGCAAAGCTTGTAACCTGGGGCTAACACATTCAACCGGCGAATACATTTTATTCCTGAATCCGGATACAATTGTTCCGGAAAACTGTTTTGCTGATTGTGTTTCTTTTCTTGAAAGGCAAAAAGATGCAGGAGCCCTTGGAATTCGTATGATTGACGGTAATGGAAAATTTTTACCTGAAAGCAAGCGTTCTTTCCCTTCACCACTGACTTCCTTTTATAAACTCAGCGGCTTAACAGGTTTGTTTCCGCACTCAAAAACATTCAGCCGGTATCATCTCGGGTATTTAGATGAACATCAGAATCATGAAATAGATGTTATGGCAGGTGCATTTATGCTGATTAAAAAAGAAGTGCTGGAGAAGACAGGTGGTTTTGATGAAAGCTTTTTTATGTACGGCGAAGATATTGATCTGAGTTACCGAATACAGCAGGCCGGATATAAAAATTACTATTACGGCAAATGCACCATCATTCATTTTAAAGGAGAAAGTACAAGGAAAACATCGGTTAATTATGTACGGATGTTTTACCTGGCTATGAGCCGTTTTGTTCAAAAACATTATTCTTCATCAAGTGCCGGTGCCTTTAAAATTGTTATCAACCTTGCCATTTTTATGCGGGCCTTGCTGAGTGTTATTAAACGATTTATTCAGCAAACAGGCTTGCCATTGCTTGACGCTTTACTTATTTTTCTTTCTTTCTGGTCGGCAAGCTATGTGTGGACACAATATATAAAAACAGAAACGGTGTATTCGCAACAATTACTTTTGGTTTCATTTGGAGTTTTTACGCTGCTGTTTCTGATTGTAAGTTATTATACCGGCCTGTACGAAAAGAGATTTCGCTTTATGAACCTCTGGCGTTCAACGGTTATTTCTTTACTCATCAATCTTGCCATTTATTCTCTTTTGCCCGAAAGGCTTCGCTTTTCAAGAGGGATGATTGTTGCCGGGTCGGTTTTCAGTTATATGATTTTGATTTTTTGGCGCTGGGTATTGCTCCGTACAGACGTGTTAAAAAGTGCTGATAATGAAAATGAAGGTTTTTTATTAGTTGCAGGAACAGGAAGAGATTTGGATAAAGTAAATACATTATTAAAACAGTCGGGCAGATTAAAACCGATACAGGCTTTTATAAGCCCGCTTGATGAAGTGCAGTCTCTTGGAAAAGTAAACGATATTAAAACACTACTTGCAAGTACACCGGCAAAAGAACTCATTCTGTGCGAAAGTGCCGACCTTTCATTTCAACAGATTATATCGTTGTATGAGCAAAATGGGAAAAAGGTAAACCTCCGGCTTCATGCTTCGAACAGTGAGTGTATTGTTGGCAGCGATTCAAAAAATGAAGCAGGTTATGTGCTTAATTCAAAGCAATATGCTCTGGCATTGGCAATAAACCTGCGGTTAAAGAGGTTGATTGATCTGTCCGCAGCTTTTCTGTTGCTCATTACGTTTCCGCTTCATTTTATCTTTAATAAACAGCCCCTGTTGTTATTACAAAACAGCCTGCAGGTTTTTATTGGTAAAAAAACATGGGTTGGCTTTTTTGCACCACATAAACATTTGCCATATATTAAACCATCGGTACTGGGAGTTACAGGTTTACCTCATGGGCATGCAAAACTTACAAACGAAGGATTATTAATTGCAGATGAATGGTATGCTTATGAATATAAACCCTTGTACGATCTCCGAACAATACTTTTTAACTATAAAAAATTAGGCAGCAAATAGAAACCTAGTCGTTACATTTGTTGCTATTGAACGATACGCATGTCTATTATCGAAATTAAACTACCAAAATCAATCAGCAAAGCGCTTAATCTGCCCGTTAATTCACCAAAACGTCAGCAGTTAAAAGTGCTTGCTAAATTATTGAAGCGGGCGAAGCATACGGAATTCGGTCAACAATATCATTTTGATGAAATTCTGAACAGCCGCCATCCCGGGAAGCGGTTCCAGGAGCTGGTGCCTGTTTTTGATTATAATAAAATATACAAAGAGTGGTGGCATAAAACCCTGGAAGGCCACACCGATGTTTGCTGGCCCGGAAAGATTAAATATTTTGCCCTCAGTTCGGGTACAAGCGAAGCTGCAAGCAAATACATTCCTATCACCAACGATTTAATGCGTGGCAACCGTGTTGTAATGATTAAGCAGTTGTTTACATTACGCACATACGAAAACCTGCCGGTTCGCAGCCTTGGTAAAGGATGGCTCATGCTTGGCGGCAGTACCGATTTGCAAAAAGGCCCTGGCTATTATGCAGGCGATCTTAGCGGCATAACGGCAAAAAAAGTTCCATTCTGGTTCAGCCCGTTTTATAAACCGGGAAAAGAAATTGCCAAAACAAAAGACTGGAATAAAAAATTAGAATACATTGTTAACGAAGCTCCTAACTGGGATATTGGTTTTGTAGTTGGTGTTCCTGCATGGATACAGATGTGTATGGAAATGATTATGGAGCGTTACAAACTGAATAATATTCACGAAATATGGCCCAACCTTGCATTCTTTGTGCATGGCGGGGTTGCTTTTGAACCATATAAACATGGTTTTGAAAAACTGTTAGGCAAACCGCTTATTTATATTGAAACATATCTTGCAAGCGAAGGATTTATTGCTTACCAGGGTAAACAGGATTCAAAGGGAATGAAACTGGTTACCAATGAACACATCTTTCTTGAATTTGTTCCTTTCGATAATAAAAATTTTGATGCTGACGGAAACATTGTTGCAAAGCCCGAAGTTTTGATGTTACACGAGGTGGAAGAAGGAAAAGATTATGCTTTGTTGTTAAGCACCACTGCAGGAACCTGGCGCTACATGATTGGTGATACTGTTCGCTTTACCAACAAAAGCGAATGTGAAATTGTTATTACCGGTCGTACCAAGCATTTTCTTAGTCTGGTAGGCGAACACCTGAGTGTTGATAATATGAACAAAGCTGTTGAAGTGGTAAGTGAGCAGCTTAATATTTCAATTCCTGAATATACTGTTGTAGGTGAGCCGCATGGCAACTTTTTTGCACATCATTGGTATGTGGCATGCGATGACAGTGTAAATGCAGATGATCTGCGTGTAAGAATTGACAATGCCATCAAGGAAATTAATGATGATTATGCTGTTGAACGTGGCAGCGCTTTACGAGATGTGTATCTTGATATTCTTCCTGAATCAAAATTTATGGAGTTTATGGAACTCAAAGGAAAAATTGGTTCTCAACATAAATTTCCGAGAGTGCTGAAAGGAAAAATGCTCGCAGACTGGAAAGAATTTCTGGAAACAGGAAAGCTGCAGTAATACCTGATGTACTGATGCCGAATGCGGCTTAGATAATATTATTTTGTTTACTATTAAAGGGTTTATCATTTTATTATAATGACCGAGGCTATAATAAAAGGGTTGGCATTGGGTTTTTTGCTGGCAATCAGTATGGGGCCGGTTATTTTTTCTATCATAAAACAAAGCATCAGTAACGGCCATAAGGGTGGAATAAGTTTTGCCATTGGTGTTGCTGCAAGTGATTTAACCCTTGTATTGGTAAGTAACATTTTTACCGAACTCTTTAACCGGCTGCTGAGGTTTGAAAAAATTATTGGTATCAGTGGAAGTATATTGCTGATGAGTATTGGAATTTTCTTTCTCTTTTTTAAAAAAATTGAGCTGAATGAAGCCGGCGATGGAGTAGTGCTGAAACGAAAAGCGAGTGATTATACCCGCATTTTTTTTGCGGGCTATTTTATGAATTTGCTCAACCCGGGTGTAATTGCTTTCTGGTTTACCTGGGCAACTGCTTTTATTACACTGCCTGTTAACGACCGCATTGCATTGTTTGGTGCCTGTTTATCTGTTGTGTTTGTTACAGATTTACTGAAAGTTTTCCTTGCTAATAAATTAAGGCAGCGGCTTACTCCTAAAACCATCAATATCATTAATAAACTTTCAGGTGTTATTTTACTTGTATTTGGTATAGTAATTATGGCCGGTATTTTGTTTTACAAACAAAAAGGATAAAACAACATGCCTGTTATTCTTTTTTTCTTCTTAACAAACTGTTTCAATTTTGTGTAGTTTCTTTGATGAATTACATGAAACTGCTTTTAACTATTTCCATTTTATTTATTTCGCTGTTTGTAAGTGCGCAGAATTATAACCAGTTGTTGCTACGAAAAAACCGAATCACCATTCAGCGGTTTACAGAAGGCTCAGCAATACGCCTCAAAACAAAACTGGGGCTTGAGTACTCAGGAACAATCTATTTAATTCAGAACGACAGTATTTATTTTTCGGGCGACGGAATTCATATCAGGGATATTGGCACTGTTTACAAAAAAGTAAAAAGCAGGTCGCCGCTAATTCCGTTCAGCAATGAAGCTTTTCTGTATTCGAATCTTGGAATACCGCTGTTTGTAACCGGGTTAATGATCAGCGGCGAACCGTTTGTAAAAGCTTTAATTTTTGGTGTTGGAATTGTATATGCCCCTATTGTGCTTTACAATATCAAGCGGCTGCTATTTGGTGTAAATCGTAAATATGTAATTGGAAAAAAATTCGATTTACTTGTGCTGAATATTCATCCGGCAGAAAATACTCCTCAAAAAAACCAATGAAGTATATTGCATCGTGGCAAAAACAAAATCCAATTCATCAAACCCTGGCTTTTTTAAAAAAGCAGGACGTTTTCTGAAGAAATTATTCTTAGTGCTGTTTATTGCACAATTTGTTTATATCATTCTTCTCAAATGGATTAATCCTCCGGTTACCGTTACCCAGGTTGTAAGTGTTTTAACAGGCGACGGATTGAAAAGAGAATATGTTTCGATGGAAAAAATTTCACCAAATGCAAAACTGGCGGTTATCGCAGCAGAAGATCAGCTTTTCCCCGATCATGGAGGCTTTGACTGGAAGCTGATTGAAAAAGCAATGGATCATAATGAAAAAAAACCAGGCAGAATCCGTGGGGCTTCAACTCTTTCACAACAAACAGCAAAAAATGTTTTTTTATGGCAGGGGCGAAGCTGGTTTCGTAAAGGACTGGAAGTTTATTTTACTAAAATGATTGAATGGATATGGGGAAAAAAACGCATACTGGAGGTATATCTGAATATTGTTGAAATGGGAAAAGGCGTTTATGGAATTGAAGCGGCCTCGAAAACATTTTTTAATAAATCATCTGCAACTATTTCAAAAGCAGAAGCTGCACAAATTGCCGCTTCGTTACGCAACCCGAAAATATTTACGGTAAAACCGCTTACAAGGTTTGTTGCCTCCCGTTCAAAATGGGTAATGGTGCAAATGAATAATCTCGAAGGCGATCCGGATATTCAGCAACTGATTAATAAAACAGTAATAAAAAAATAAGTTTAATTCAGCAGTTCATTTACCGCTGCTACTGCTGATGCAAAGCGTTCGTCATAGTTCCCTCCAACTTCAATCCACGGTACAGTTTGATGCTGTAGTATGTTTTTGTAAGTGTTAAAAAGAGTTGTACGCATTTCAAGATCGGGATATTCACGAAGTTCATCTTTAACCCAGGGCACATCGGGCCTGCACAGAAGATATAAATCAAAATTCTGCTCTTTTATTTTATCGGTGATCCATGAATGGCATTTTCCAAAAACCACTTCGCACCAAACTTTCATAATGTACATTTCTGTATCAGTAAACACCACTCTGCATTTTTGTTGTTTTGCTTCTTCTGCTTTTTGTTCGGTCAGTTCCCATTGTTTTTTTGCAATAATGAGTAAATCGTTGTAAGTATATTTTCTTTTTATAGAAACAAGGTATTCCCTTGCATATTCAGGACACCAAGGACATTTAAAATAGGAAGCCAGCCGTTCAGTTAAAACAGATTTTCCCGTTGACTCGGGTCCTATGATTGCAATTTTTTTTAGCACTTTAATTAATCTGATTCAGGTTGGTATTTGTTATTTTATTTTAATGTTCAGTTGTTGCTCTTTTGCTTTTCTTTTCCATTCAATAAGTCCCCATATAGCCATAAAAAGCAAAATAAAATAAAACACACTTGTAAAAACATAATGCTTTACAAAATACAAAGGTATAGAAGCAATATTTGTTGCAATCCACCAATACCAGCTCTCCACTTTTTTCTTAGCCATGAGCCACATACCTGTGTATGCTGTTGCACTGGCAAAAGCATCGGCCCATGGAATTGCTCCTGCCGAGAAATTTTGTTTAAGGTATTGTAATGCAAAATAGATAATGATGTAGAATGCTAAGAAAAACGCAAGCTGGTAGCCCCACCATTTTGCGTTTGAATAACTGATGTGTACTATATGATGTTTCTGCTTGTCTTTTTTTGCCCAGAGAATCCAGCCATATATACTCATAACGGTATAATAAAAATTAACCGAAGCTTCGCCAAACAAATGTCCTTTGAAACTTAGCCAGATGTAAATAACAGTGTTAACCAGACCAACCGGATATACAAGAATGTCTTCTTTGCGACTGTACCAAACACTGGCAATGCCGGAAATAACAGCAATGTACTCCAGCCATGTTGTGTCTTTCATTCCCTGAATAAATTCCTGCCAGATTGTTTCAATCATATTCAAATATGCAGATAATTTTGATTTAGTACAGAAATTTTATAGCAATTTCAGAAAATGAAATTTCTTAAATTTTTATGTGCTTTGTTTAAATAAAGACAGGCAAGTCAATTTTTGTTTAGCTTTACTGTCTCAAATAAAAATTGAACATTATGATACGTCATGCAACAGCCGTTTGGAATGGCTCAGGAAAAGAAGGTAACGGACACCTTACAACTCAAAGCACCGTTTTAAGTAAAACACAATATTCATATCTCTCCCGTTTTGAAAGCGGTGTTGGTACAAACCCTGAAGAATTAATTGCTGCGGCACATGCCGGTTGCTTTGTAATGAAGCTGAGTTTTGTATTGGGTGCGGAAGGGTTTACTCCGGAATCATTAGAAACAAAATGCGAACTTTCTTTTGTTGAAGGTGTTGTAACTAAATCTCACCTTATTTTAACTGCAAAGGTTCCCGGCATCAGCAAAGAAAAATTTGATGAATGTGTAAAAGACGCTGAACTCAACTGTCCTATTTCTGCTTTATTGGGAAAGGGGCTTGCTATCAGTTGCGATGCAACACTTGTATAAGCATTACACAACACGATAAAATTTTGAAGGGCGCAGATATTTTGCGTCCTTTTTTTATATCGGTAATGAATTAGCCGCCAGGGTTTAATTCTATCTGTCCATCCACTTTTTAAACATAGGCGCTTTTTCTCGACTGACATCTATTTCCAGTTTAAGCGGCTGCTTTAAATGAACAATCAGTTTCTGGTTGGAAAGTAGTTTTATTGAGTTGATAGAATTAATATTAATAATTGCCTGCCTGTTAGCCCTGAAAAATAAATTACGGTCCAGCAATTCTTCTATTTCCTCTAAGGTTGTAAAGTCAAGTATGTATTTTTCCCCGCTGAAAGTAATCAGATAGTTGAGATTTTCCCTGTAAAAACAAGCGATATCTTTCGTGAGAACAGGTAGCCAGTTGTTGCGGACTTTTACAACAAATTTTTCTTTGTAAGCCGGCTGGGAAGAATTCATGTTTGTCATCATCTTCATCAACTGCTGAATATCGGTTGGATAATTTGCTTTGCTGGCAAAAATTTCTCTTCCTTTATCAATTGCCTTTTTTAAATCATCTTTATCAATTGGTTTCAGCAAATAATCAATACCGTTTACCTTAAAAGCTTTAATTGCATATTCATCATAGGCTGTGGTAAATATAATGGGGCATTTTAACTCGTAACGTTCAAATATTTCAAAACTTACACCATCGCTTAATTGTATATCGGCAAAAACCAAATCGGGCTCTGCATTTTCCATAAACCATTTGCGGGCAGTTTTAACGCTGGGTAATACTTCTGTAATTTTTATATCGCTGGCTATAGATGCAATTTTGTACTGCAGTTCCTTTGCTATCAGTGTTTCGTCTTCAATAATTACTGCATTCATAATTGAGTTTTTAATATTTAATAGTAAACCATTGGTATTAAAGCAACGGTATTTTTATTGTAAAGTATTTTTCATTTTCCAGTATTTCCATCGGGCGGTTGCTAAGGTGACAATATAATGACTCCATATTAGCAAGGCCCAGTTTATTACTGGTTTCTACAAATGTTTTCTTTTGAAGATTGTTTCTTACAATCAGGTAATTATCTTCAACAAACAAATCAATTCGCAGCGGCATTTCTCTATCTGCAGTGTTATGCTTTATTGCATTTTCAACCAGATTTTGAAGGGTTACAGGAGCAATTTTTCGGTAGTAATGTTCTTCGTCAATATTAACATTTACTATTAATCCGTTTTCAAATCTTGTTTTTTGAAGATCAATATAAAGCTGTACAAATTTCAATTCCTCACTTAAGGGAACTGTTTCATTATCCCTGTTTTTTAAAATGTACCTGTACACTTTGCTCATTTTGTCTAAGAAATTGCCGGCTTGTTTAGGATCAATCGTAATTAAACTTCCAAGTGAAGTGAGTGAGTTAAACAAAAAATGAGGGTTCAGGTGTTGCTTCAGGTTTTCATACATTACCAAAGCTTTTTCTTTTTCCAGCAGTTGTGCTTTGTTGTGCAGCTCATTTAATTTCCGGATATTCCTGTTGCGATAACTGTAAACAAAATAACCGGTTAGTAATGCTAAGGCAATGAGTAAATAAGGAAACCACCATTGTTTGTAAAAGTATGTTTTAACTATAACCGTAATTATTTTTTCTTCTACATTCCAGTCGTTCGGATTACCGGTTGCCTTATAATGCAAAACATAGGTTCCTCCCGGCACATTGGTATAAATGGCTTTTGGAATTTGCGAGTATTGCCATTCTTTATCAAAGCCTTCGAGTTTATAGGCATAGTGGGTTTGTACCGGGTTTTCATAGTTAAGCGCAGAGAAGCTAAATGAAAAGAAATTTTCATCTGGATTAAAAGTTATAGTGAAATCAGAATCGAGGATTGTTCGAAGTGTATAATCTTTATCTAAAATGCTGATACCTGAAATAAACACCCGTAAATTCGATTTCTCCTCTTTATACATCAGCGGATTAAAAACGACACATCCTTTTAAAGTTGGAAGAATTATATCGCCATTTTTTGCATAATAACCGGGATGCTCAGAAAATTCAATGGAAGGGAGCCCGTTTTCTTCTCCAAAAAGTTTAAAAAATTTCCGCTCTTTATCCATCATTATTAAACCGGCTGCAGTGCCTATCCATAACCGGTTTAAGCTATCTATAGCAATACTGGAGGTAACAGTGGTTTTTAATCCGTTTTTATCTGTAAACTTCGTAATGAACCCTGTTTCGGGATTGATGCCGTTTATTCCATTAAACGTACTGACCCAGATAATTCCCTTATTATCTTCTTTTATGTCGGTTACCAGGTTGCCCGTAATAGCATTGAGTGATTTATCGTTTGCAACCCAGTGATGTGTAACCCCTGTTTTTTTATTATACATACCAAGACCAGAACCGTTAAAGCCAATCCACAATCGGCCTTTACTATCTTCATAAACAATTCTTACCCCATATCCGCTAAAAACTTTGAGTGCCGGGTGGGTACCAATGCCGTGAAATTTTTTTTCAGAAGGAACATAATAATACAACCCGTCAAAATCTTTTGTGCCAAACCACAGAGTTCCTTCCCTGTCTTTATTTGCTGAAAAATAAAATGCTTGAGGTATGGAATCTTTGGTGCTGAAAAAATCTATTTTTTCTGTTTTTTGATTATAGCGGTTAACACCTTTTCCGGTTGCTATCCAGATGTTATCATTATCATCAGCCAGTACAGCCCTGCAGGAATTATGATAAATAACATCTGCTTTGCCCGGCTCATTGTGCCATATTTTATACTTTTTGGTAACCGGGTTGTACCTGGTTATACCATCGCCTGTACTAAACCAGTAATTTCCGTCTTTATCTTCAGTAATACCTCTTGCCAAAAAGTTGTTGTCATAGTCCGGCCCGGATCGTATTGTGTGAAATAAAGGTTTTTCCGGATTGAAATAATCAACACCTGCATTACCTCCCTGCCAAATATTATTATCTCTTGAATGATAAATACATCTTGAAATATTTGAGAGAGGACTTTTTGTAAGCTGTTCACTGTGCTGATGAAGCATAGTTTGTCCGTTACTGTAATTATATTGCAATAATCCCTTGCTCGATGTGCTTATCCAAATATTGCTATTGTTGTCTTCCGCAAAATCATTAACTGAAACTTTTGTTTTCTTTTCAAAGGTGTTCAGCCATTTGTTAAGATCTTCAGCTTTGTTGTTTTTTATACTAACCCTGATAAATTTATAATCAGGACCATTGCAGAGCCACAAATAACCAAATTTATCGGCAAGCAACTTAACCGGAGCCTGTTCACCCATTTCCTTTACCGGAAAAAAAGAGCCATTATTATTAGCGAAAGAATAAATGATGTATCCTCCGGCACAGCCGAAATAGGCATTGTCTTTTTTTATAAAAACACTTCTTACAGTATGTTGGTTGAATATAGATGTGGTATCACCCGGTTTGGATAATTGCTCAAGCGTATTCTCGGTTGTATTGTAACAGAGAAATTTTCCATAACCTGTTATAAAAAGTTTGTTTTTATAGGGCGTAATTGAGGCAATAAAATAATTGTTAAGCGGCCAAATTTTTCTGAAGGTGTTGGTTTTGTAAATGTATTCATATAAACCACTGTCGTAGCCTGCCCAAAGGCGACCGTTATTATCGCACGTAATTGTCCAGGCAATTCCTTCAGGAACAGATGTACTGTCGTTTGGGTTATGAGTGAATTTTGTTACAGAAGATCCGTCAAATCGGTTTAACGCACCCAATGAAGCAAACCACATAAATCCATACTTATCCTGGCAAATAGCGCTGATGCCACCATCGTTCAGGCCGTTCTTTGTAGTAAGATGATGAAAGTTGATATCAGATTGCTGGGCATTTATTTCAGAATAAAATAAAAAACCTGTTACAGTTATAACCAAATAATTAATAACCCGGCGCATAAACTCCAAAATAAACACAAAACCCCGGCTGTCAAAATATCACTAACGAGCCGGGGTGTTTTTATAAACGAAGTGTGGCAATTTTTAAATAAGCCGTGTTATGGGTCTATTCATAACTGTATTCGTAAATTCCTTTTTTGCCATCAACAGTAAAGTCTATATACATTTTGAGTACGTTTCCCGATGCATCTCTTTCATATGTATTTTTATTTAAGGTAATTACTTCACCATTTAATTTTACAGATTTAACTTCAGCAAATAGATTTTTTGATGGTTTTCCAAATAAGTTAGCAACGGGCCAATATGAGAAGAAACCACCGGGTGTTGTATTTTGATATGTATTGTACGTAAACTCATCATTATATGTTAAAACTCCTCCGTAGTATCTTTTAGCACTTGTAAAATTTCCATTATTTACTTCTACTGTTTCTTCATAAACGCTTGATGAGTTATATCCTTTAACTCCGGTGTTATAGCCATCAGCATTATAAGTCAATTCATAAGTATATGTTATTACACCAGATGAGTTTTTGAAATCCATTTTGGTAATGGCGCCTTTACTGTTTAAAGAACATTCAATAATGGCGTCAATACTATTGTCGGTGGTTTTGTATCGTGTTACAACTAATCTGGTAGCTGATTCAAAGTTAAAAATATCTTTGCGGGTTCCTTTTAAATATGAAGCCGGTCTTCCTTGGGCATCATAGGTAAAAGTTTGTACTTCGGCCGGATCACTTTCGTAAGTGTAAATTAATTTTGAAATTTTTTTAAGAGTCGCAGGTTCTTGTACAGAGCTTGCATTTTTGTCTTTTTTACAACTGATTAAAACAGATGTGATAATAAGAACTGATAATAAGGACTTTTTCATTTTATTTTTTGGGTTAATGTTTATTAGTTAAAAAAATTATAGAATAAGAATAGATGAAAAGTTATCTGGCATATATTTGATTTTTACCGTCTCCCCTTTGCCGGGAATCTGTTTTTGATTTACAATTGTTCTGGAGTGTATATAAACAAAGCTGCCATCGACTTTTTTTAACTTAACCCACAACCGCATTGGTAAAAGACTGCCGATTTTATCATCAAAAAACGAAGTGTCTATTATTACAGCAGTAGCCTCGGTGCCTTTATGCAGTAACAGGCGCTGCTGCTGAAGAAGTTTTAGATATTCGTTTTTTTTCCTTCCTCCAAAAATCCGGTGCCACCAAAAGTTTTTTGCTTCTATGTTCATCCTCTTACAGAATTTGTGCTGTAAAATTGTTGTAGCATAAAATGATAAAAAAAATATTCAGGATTAAGTGTGTGTTTTATTTATTAAAGTGTGGTTCCTTAAACTTTAGAAGTAATAAGTCGGGGAATTAAAAAAACTGCTAATAGTAATAGCCCTGTTTTTTTACAGTTGTGAAACGGTTTTTTTATAGCCACGCTTTATTATAAAATTTCCGTAGCAAGCTTTATAAATCATTAAACGCATTGAATTTTTTTGAGCTGTGGGATCTTTTTTCTTACAATTTGCCTGTTTGAAATTCAAAAATAATAGTGTACAAAAGAAATTCTCTGTTGAGCTATAACATCAATAAATTTAAAATAAGTTGAACTATTACCAGGTAAATAAATATCGTCCTTCGCTTATTTTATGGATCCTTTTTCCCTTCAGGTTTAAGTATTAGTTAGTAGCGAAGATTAAATAATAAACGCCAATATTTGGAAGTATTACTAATGCAGCATTTTATTTATACAGAATGGTAATTGATTTGTTACAATTATAGATAGACCAATACAGATAAATAGCTGGAGCTAAAAGAAAAGATGAACATGCTTATAGCGTTTCTTTTTGGGCAGTTACATTAATCATTAAATTTGAAAGTATGGTGTAGCAAGATAGCCAGGCCTCTTCTGTTTCATTATTCCAGTCACAACCCGTTCCTTTTTTTAATGTCCACAAAAGGGCATCGCCTACAATTTTGTAATGAACCGGTTTTACACCATAGTCAACATGTCGGCGGGCCATTTCGGTAATTTCATCATTGATAGTATCCAAATTGTCCAAACGAACTACTATGGTTGTAAGGGTATCAATCAGCTTCTTATATTGCTCATCCATTTTTTTGGGAAACATTTTCCTTAGTGAAGGATGATCGCTAAATAGTTTTGAATAAAATAAATCACCAACAACCGCTGGTGAAACGTCCCTGAAATTTCGCCAGGACTGTTTAATGAGTTTTATTTGATATTGGCTTAATTCCATTATAAGTAATTAACACTGAAAACTGTTTTAGTTTTCAATACAAAGATGATGCTATTAGGCGGTATTACAAATAGGTTGCTTAAATAAGCAGCCTGTTTGCTTTTTAGATTCTTCCGTTTTTTATTAAAGCTTATTCATGTACCAGGTTCTAAATCCTGATGTACTTGGCGTAAAACCTAAGGTTCCCTGTTGTAATTTGTCGCCATTTCGTATTGCCTGCAAACTAAATTTTTCGCCGGTTGGGAACGATACGTCTGCTTTGAAAAGATAGCTGTCTAATGTCCATGTGCCGGTTCCATAAATGGGAGAACTGAAATCGCCATCAAAAAACTTTAATGTACCATTTGAAAATAATTCCATTGAATGCTTTGAAGAGAACACACCTGTCAAATCAACTATTTCCCCGCTCCACTTTCCTACAAGAGCACTGGAGGGATCATTCGTATCAGTTTTATCTTTTTTACAAGCTGTAAAAAGAATTGCTGTAAGAAGAATTAAAAATATTTGTTTCATAAAACGTGGTTTAATGTTGTTTTTAATTTGATAATGTAAAAATGCCACGTTTTAATACAACCAAAATTTTTTTAAACTCCACATGCTTCATTTTTAAAATGAACTGTATTGATTTTAAATTTTTATGATATAGTAAAAGGCTTTCTATGCTGAGAAAGCTTTTGCAAGTGATGTGGAAGGTGTTATCTGTCTAACCATTTTTTAAATTCCGGGCTTTTTAAACGGCTCATATCTATTTCCAGTTTATGGTTTGGTTCCTTTAGTTTAATAATGAGCTTTGAATATTCTAAAGGTTTTACAGATTGAACCGCTTCAATATTGATAATGAACTGGCGGTTGGCACGGTAAAATTGTTTTGGATCCAGTAAATCTTCAATTTCTTCGAGAGTAACATAATCAATCATGTACTTTTCGCCGTTAAACAGGTAAATATAATTAAGCACCTCTTTGCAGAAACATGCAATATCTTTTGTGTTTACAGGCATCCATTGGTTGCGGATGTTTACTATAAACTTTTCTTTATATTTTACCGAAGCAGATGGATTTGCTAAAGAAAGAATCAGTTCCTGTATATCAATTGGAGGTTTTTTATTTTCTCCTGTAATTTTTCTGCATTTGTCAATTGCTGTAAGCAGTTCAGTTTCTTTAACAGGTTTTAATAAATAATCCACTCCGTTTGCTTTAAAAGCACGCATGGCATATTCATCATAAGCAGTGGTAAAAATCACCGGGCACTTTAATGTGTATTCTTTAAATATATCAAAACTTACTCCGTCACTGAGCTGTATGTCCATAAACATCATGTCGGGCTCTGCATTTTCGCTCAGCCATTTTCTGGCAGTTTTTAAGCTTGGTAATACAGTAATTACATCCACATCTTTTGCAACTTTGCTTATTTTGTTCTGAAGCACTTTTGCAATGATTTCTTCATCTTCAATAATTACTGCTTTCATATTAATAGTATTAAAGTTTTTAAATTCTTGTATTTGTCAAATTACTGTTTATTATATCAAAGGAATTTTAATGATAAACTTGTTTTCTTCTTCTTTTATAGTAACCGGGCGGGTACTTAAATACTTGTAAAGAGTAGTAAACTGAGCAAGCCCTTTTTTATTTGATGTTTCCACCATATTTTTCTTTTGCAGATTGTTTTTAACTATTACATAATCGCCCTCAACATAAATATCTATAACCAAAGGCATGGTTATATCAATTATATTATGTTTTATAGCATTCTCAATTAAATTCTGGAGAGTAACAGGTGCAATTTTATAATGCAGGTATTCGTCGGGGATATTAATATTTATTTGTAAGCCATTTTTAAATCTTGTTTGTTGCAGATTAATATACAGAGTTACAAAATTCACCTCGTCTTTCAGAGTAACGGTTTCATTGTCCCCATTTTTTAAAATATAACGGTAAATGCCCGATATCTGTTCAAGAAATTCTACTGCTACATACTGATCGGTTTCTATTAAACCTGATAATGAAGTAAGCGAATTGAATAAAAAATGTGGATTTAGCTGTTGTTTCAGGTTTTCATACATTACCATGGCTTTTTCTTTCTCTAATTCCTGCGCTTTATTTTCAAGTGTCAGTATTTCCTTTTGTTTATTCAGCCGGTAACGATAGAATACAATAAGAGCAGTTATTAAAAGAATGCCAATAAGTGACCAGAACCAGCCTGAAAGATAAAAAGGTGTTTTTATTGTTACATAAATTGTTCTTTCAGGAGTTTTCCACGTTTTGTTTTTTGATATGGCTATAACATGGAATACATATTTTCCCGGACGCAGATTACTGTATAATGCTTTTGCGGTAGCATCGTTTTCAATCCATGTTGTATCAAACCCATCTAATCTGTATTTAAGCGTGTAAGGGAATATATCTTTATTTATAAGTGAGCCAAAACTAAACTCCAGCGAATTTTCATCCGGCTCAAGTAATAAACTGGTTTCATCGTTTATAAGTTTTTCCTTGCCTGAAATCTTTACAATACTAATTAAAGGAGGTTTTATTTCAGGTTTGGCATCAAGTTTATCGGGCAGAAATTTAATAATGTCTCTGTTCAGTGTTCCGAATATTGAACCATCTATACCTTGTTTTAAAATATTGCTGTAATTGTAAATATTTTCATAAAGAGGAATGTGGTACCAGTTGGCACCTCCTGTTTCGGGGTTGTATATTGCATAATTTTTAAAAGACACAATCCATACCCGGTCTTTTTTGTCAATAGCCATATTACCCGGAACAGTTCCTATTCCACTTATGTTTTCAAATATTTTTATTTCACCGGTATGAATATTATAGCGATATAATCCGGCAGCTACAGATGTCATCCATAAATTGTCTTTGGAGTCAAAGGCATACTGACTGATGTACGAGGTCATTTCCCTGAACTTGTCTTTTACATAGAACTTCATTTCTACTTCATCTTTTTCATTTACATGGCCTATCCAGCCAAATGCAGGAATAAACCAAGGGCGGCCTTTCCTGTCAATAACGGGGTGTGTATATGCTATATGCTGGCTGTCGGGAAGTAACTCTTCAGAAGCTTTAATCAGTTTTGCTTTGTTTGTGATTTTGTTCCATTTAATAAAACCCTTGTCCCAGGCAGAAAACCACACAATACTGTCGTTTCTCACAAATGAAGCAAGTTGTAAATCGGGTAGTCCTTTAAACTTTTTGTTGAAGGGAAGTATCTTTTTCGTTTTTTCATCTATCAACCAGATACCTGTGTGAGTGAATATATATATCTGTCCGTCAGTAAAGCTGAAGTTGTAAACATCGGTAGGTAATTGTCCTTTGCTGTTTTTCTGTGCCTTGCTGAAATCATAAAATATGTAACTGGAGTTATCAGGGTTATAATGAATCACTGATGGAGTGTGTTCGGACGCTATCCACCATGTATTGTTTCTTGGATCATTTGCAAAGGCTCCAAGTTTTCCCCCGCTAAATTCCTTTACATTATCACTGATTGGATAAATACTGTAAACACTTTTAGTATAATTGCACCTGGATAAACCTCCTGAGGTGCCTATCCATATTGTATTGTCTTCATCTTCCAAAATTCCCCAAAAAATATCGCCGGCTATACTTAGCGGGTTGTCTTTTTTATAAGCAATAGTTGCAGCCTTTTTTTTCTTATAATCTATCACTGCAATTTGATAATTCCACGTACTAAGCCAAAGCTTATGATTGCTGTCTTCAAATAATGTAGTAGCAACTGCATCAGGTATTGTAGATTTAATACTTATACGGTATAGAATTTTATGAGAAGAAGGATCAAAGGCTTTCATTTCTTTTGTGTCATTATCGAAAAACCAGAAATAGCCAAACTTTGACCAGGAAAGTGCCGAAACTCCATGTTTGACAAACAAGCTGTCGGACGACATATTCTTGTAACAGTAAAACTTGTTTTCTTTGATATTATAAAAATGCAGCCCAAGCCTGGTGGCTAACCAGAGGCCTTTACCGGACGGGTCTTCTAACATTCCGTTTTGCCTCACTGCATAATAACTCAGTGAATCTTTAATTTTTGTAAGCGGACCTATTTCTTCAAAGATGTTTTTCTTTTTGTTAAGTTTGAGAATGGTCCAAACGCCTGTAGCCCATATATCTCCCCGTTTATCACATAAAATATTGAATACAGCTCTTGCATAATCATAGCCCGGGGGAAAATAATTTTTGAATTTATTTTGCTTTAAATCATAACAAAAAATTCCTCCTCCGGTAGAACCCCAAATGTTGCCATGTGTATCCTCACATAAATCAAAAACGGAATTATCAATAAACGAATTGCTGTCTTTGCGTGCATTAAACTGGTAAAAATGCTGTCCATCGTACCGGTTAAGACCATTGTGACTTCCTATCCACATCATACCCTTACTGTCACGTAATAATGTGTGGATGAAATTAAAGCTAAGCCCGTCTTTTTCGCTGTTGTTATGAAATAAATAGTTTGGTGTTTGTGCACCCGACTTTATGCCGAGCAGAATAACCAGAAGTATATAAAACGTTTTTTTCACTTTTAATGCTTGCCCCCAAACTATGTAAAACACCCGTGTTTTACAAGTTTTACCCGGGTATATGCAGTAAAATAAATCAGACTGTGCAAAAACTCAATTGAAATGCAATTGATTGAGATTGAAACGCAGCAGCAGTTTAAAGAGCAATCCATTTGTTTCGAAATCTTTCTATAGCCGTTAAAGCAGCTAAATGATAATCATAAACATGTAAAATAGTTTTTTGAGCATGTAGCCTTCATAAAATTTACATCACTTAAAATCTTTTTCATTTTTGAGTTATTAATCAAAAACAAAAAACCAAACAAAAAGTCAGTTATGAAAAAGTTTTTTATCTCATGCTCTGTGTTTTTGCTGGCCTTGGTAAGCAAGGCTCAAAATGTAGCAATTAATACTGATGGCACTAATGCCGATGGCAGCTCATTGCTTGATGTTAAAAGCACTACTAAAGGGATACTCATACCACGAATGACAACAGTTCAGCGCACAGCTATTACATCCCCTGCCTTAGGTTTATTGGTATTTGATACAGATACAAAGACAATCTGGGCATTTGATGGTGGTAGTTGGGTTAATCTTTCTACAACCGGGAGCACAGGATTTACTTTACCTTTTGATCAAACTGTAACTCTACCTGCTAATGCTCTTAGGATAGTAAATACACAAGGCACTTCAATCAGAGCTGAAGGTAATGTTGCAATTTCAGCATATTCTCCATTAGGTAATGCTATTAACGCAAATGCTGTTTACGGCACTGCGTTAAATGGTCAAACAAACAGCGCAGCTCCTGCAATTAATGGTTATAATCCTATAGGCAAGGGGATTCTGGGTCAATCTGATATGGAAGATGGTATCAAAGGGGTATCAAATGGTAGTCAAAACAAGGCTGGTGTGTGGGGACATAGTAATAATGGTATTGGTGTAAAGGGGAGTAGTGTTAATCGAAATGGGATTGAAGGTTCAACCGATGCCGGTGGAACTTTTGCTGGTGTGTTAGGAATAAACAATCAATGGGGGGGTTGGTGTACGTGGAATTAGTAAAAGAGGAACCGGGATATATGGATATTCTGATTCAGGTGTAGCTCTGATAGCTAAAATAAATAATTACGATAAACCTGCGGCTGTAATAGAAAACTCTGCTCCTTATGGACTTGCTTTAAGCGTTCAGGGGCGTTTACAAATAACTGGTGGAAATCCCAGTGGAGGAGCGGTTCTCACCAGCAATGAATATGGATATGCTTCATGGAAACAACTCACTGATTTGGGTGCAGGGAACAAAATATATTTTAAAGCTTATAGTATTCTTAGCGCAAATTCTACAATTGCAAATAACAAATGGACTAAATTAATTTTTAAAAACAAAAGCTATATATCTAATAATTTACTGGGCGATAACTTTGTAATTTTAAATTCAACAGATACCAGTGTTTACAAGGTCTCTGTAGCTGGTATTTATTCCTTTTCTGCAAGTATAAAGTTTTTTGCCCCATCTGGTAATTCTTATATAAGAATAATGGCGGAAAAAGGCAATTCTGTTAGAGTAGTTGGATCTTCCTTTGGAACGAAAACATCCGTTTCCAGCGCTGGTTTAGCTGGAATTCAACTTACTATTAATGTAGAAGACCTGTTTGATGCTGGCACAAATGTTTGGGTTGAGGTTTGCCAAAATACAGGACAAAATGTAAAAATATATGAACCTCTGTACTCTTCAAGCACATTCTTTTCAGGACACTTTTTAGGAGACTATTAATTAACAAACACTTTATTCTTAGAAAATGAAAAAATTTTTATTTCTACATGTAATATTATTGATTGGATTAAAAAGTTTTCCCCAGGTTACTATTGGGTTAAGAACCAATTTTATAAGTAACGGCAAAGTGTCAATAGTTTTAAATGATATCAGTTTAAAGAATGATGGTGATTTAACTGACAATGGAGGTATTTATAAGTTTATAGGTATAGAGAATACATCTATTAGCGGGACAGGTTCAAATAATTTTAATGTTTTTGAAATGAGCAAAACCGGTGGCACAAAACTTATACTCAATAATTCAATTAATATTAATTCATTTCTAAATTTTACTTCTGGCCTGCTTGATCTGAATGGTAACAATGTTCTTTTAAACAGTAACGCCAGCTTATATGGTGAATCGGAAACAAGCAGAATTATCGGGCCTGCCGGCGGTTATGTTGAAATAACGCAGGTTCTGAATTCTCCTTCTGCAGTTAATCCCGGCAATTTAGGTGCTACAATCACTACTTCAGCAAATATGGGAACAGTTACTATCCGACGGGGACATGAAGTAATGAGTGGTACTAATTTGTCTTCAAGTATTTCACGATATTACAATATTATTCCTCAAAACAATGTTGCACTAAGAGCTACCTTACGATTAAATTATTTCGATGCTGAACTAAATGGGCAAAATAAGAATATGCTCGCTATCTGGCAATCGAATCCTTTGGTTGATGCAAATAATTGGCACGGTCTTTCTTATTCTTATCGAGATGCTACTAATAATTTTGTAGAGCAGGAAGGAATGAGCGAATTTTATTTACAAACACTTGCAGTTGATAACAGTGTGATTGCACGAACAACATTTAAGCAAACAGCAATCAGCGAATCGTCCTCTTCATTAATAAACAAACTTATAGTCGGTCCTAACCCCAATAACGGCAACTTCTATTTCAGTATTGAGGGTATTGAAAAAACAACGATAGTTGAGTTGCTTACGATTGATGGGAAAGCAATCGGCAGATTTGCTGTAACCAACATGCAGAAACAACAGGTAAATGGCTTACGAAGCGGTGTGTATTTTTTAAGGGTTCATGATAATGGTCTGATGCAGAAAATCATTGTTCAGTAGTTTTTGGTTTTTCTGTTTTTAAAAAGAGAGCGGGCATTATGCCCGCCTCTCTTTTTTTAAAAAATATTCAAAGGGAAATTCGCCTGCCTTCAATAATTCCATCATCTGAAAAACGATCAAATTCATTTCCTTTAATTATTTCCCAGCCCGATGAAATCAGTTTTTCATTTGTTATATGACGATTCCCGGTTTCGGTTAAATGAATGTTTCCATATTTGCAGATAAATAAACCCGCCTTTTCATTTTTGGCGAACAGGAAAATATATTCGGGAGCCTGTGGATCGCAACGGGTTAGCCAGAATAAAATAGCTGTAAACTCTGCAAGCTCGTTTATGTTTATAAGAAAGGCTTCTTTGTAAGTTGATTGGCATGCAAAACCTTCAAGCTTTTTATAAGCCTTTACAAGTGGGGTAAACCGGTTTTTCCTGTTGCCGAAGAAATCAAGTTTAAGATGAGATAAAACATAAAATTCATCTGCATGAATTATCTGAAACAGTTCTTTTAGCTTATTGCTTAGCACACTTGTAAAAGTTCTGATGTCAGTATGATTAATCCCAATAATTGTATGGTGAACTTTATAGTCAACGGTTGCATCACTTATACAATCAAACGTTTCCCTGTATAAACCTTCCTCCTCTTCATTTATGTAATCCTGAAGTATTTCATGATCAAAAAATGCTTTTTGCAGTTTAATAATCTCTGAACCTATAATTGGTTTTGATTGTATGATTTCTTTTCTTGTTAAGAGCGTACACATATAACTTAAGCAGACTTGTTCAGTTTTTCAGCTATAGCTAAAAGCAATTTATTCAGTTTAATAAAAAAGCGCTGCATAAAATGCAACGCTTTCTATCAGAAATAAAATGTAGTTATTATTCTGCCTCAGCCACTACTTCCTGTACTTCAGGAATCATGCGCTTCATCATTCCTTCAATACCGGCTTTGAGTGTAATCATACTTGAAGGGCAACCGCTGCAGCTTCCCTGAAGCATCAGGTTCACCTTGCCATCTTTAAAACTTCTGAACTGAATAGCGCCGCCATCCATTTCAACTGCTGGTTTTACATAATTGTCTAAAATTTCCTGAATACGTTTTACCACATCGCTTTCATCACCACTGAAAACATATTCTTCCTTTTCAGGAACAATAACTTTCGATTCGTCAATCACCATCTTGCCTTCTTCCAGGTAATCTTTCAAAAACTGGCGGATGGTTGGAATCAGCTCCTGCCAGTCAGTATCGGGAGTTGAGCGGGTAAGTGTTACAAAGTTGCTTGCAATAAAAACAGCTTTTACAAAAGGGAAACCAAACAACTCCTGTGCAAGTGGAGATGCTTCGGCTGCGGTTACTTCAGGAAAATCAATGCTTTTGCCCGGGTAGAGAAGTTTGTTAGCTACAAACTTCATCGTTTCAGGGTTGGGGGTCATTTCGGTATAAATACTGATAACGGGATTTCCTGTCTGAATCATAATTGTAAAACTTTAAGCTGTAAAATTAAAGAGAAATTGGTGTTTATAGATAACATTTCAGCGTTTTGACCTTAATCAGACTCTTTCTGCGGCAGAATTTCCCTTTGTCGTAAATAAAACCAGTTTGAAAATGTTTTTAAAAAAATGATAATTAAAATCCTGTTTCAGCATTAGCTGTACTTATTTTTATCTTTCCTTTTTAACACATTTAATTATGCAGAGAGAAATTACAAGCTGGTACAGTCCGGCAGTTAACAAAGAAATGCCTGTTGTTACTTATGGCCATTATGGGTTTGCATTGCTGCTTGTACCAACGGCAGCGGCCGATTATTTAGAGTATGAACGTTTTCAACTGATAGATGCCATTCGCCCGTGGATAGATGCGGGAAAAGTGAAAGTGTTTTCGGTTAACAGCTTAAATACAGAAAGCTGGATGAATTATGACATGCTGGGCGAACACAAAGCCATCCGCCATAACGATTTTAACAATTATATTTTTAACGAAGTGATTCCGTTTGTAAAAAGCAAAACCTCCAACGAAACGGAAATTATTGTAAGCGGAGCTTCATTTGGTGCCTTGCACAGTATGAATTTGTTTTTAAAACGACCAGACATCATCAATGGCGTTTTTGCCATGAGTGGCGTGTATGATTTAATGGAATATACAAGAGGATTTTATGATGAGCAGGTGTATTTCAACAGCCCTATGCACTACATGCCCAACCTCACCGATTATACTATTCTTGAACAGATACGCCGCAGCAGACACATTCATATTTTCAGTGGAAGCGGTCCTTATGAAGATCCATCGAGCGGAGCAAGGTTTGCAAAAATTCTGTACGATAAAAACATTCGCTACGAACTTGATATTTGGGGACAGGAATGGCCGCACGACTGGAACACATGGAAAGCAGTAATGCCACATTATTTAGAAACGAGATTTTGAGGGAGATGAACACAGAGTAAATGGAGCAATTAAAGAGATGCATGGAGAATGATTTGACTCTTTAAAATTTGCCCCAATCCAGTTTCACACAATCTTTCCAACTGAACCATTTTCTGTTTTCGTTAATTCAAATATTTTCTGCGGCTCCAGTCCTTTTTCGGTTTGATGAGATACATATAAAATGGCGGAAGAGCTTTCGGCTGCAATTTTATGAATGAGCTCAATTACTTTTTCAGCATTCTCATCATCAAGACCTGTTAACGGTTCGTCAAGAATTAATACGGGCGGATGCTTTACCATTGCTCTTGCAACAAGCGCCATTCTTTGTTCGCCGGGCGACAGGTTGCAGAATGGCTGTTTGGCTTTGTGCTCGAGCTGAAGCATCTGTAACCATTCGTGTGCCGAACGTTGCTGCATATCAGAGGGAATGCTGTACAATCCAATCTGGTCAACATAACCTGAAACAATCATTTGTTCCAATGTGTGTCTTGTGCTGAACAAATCAGTCATTGATGGAGTGAGATAACCAACCTTGTTTTTTATATCCCAAACCGATTCGCCACTGCCCTTTTTTCTTCCAAACAAAAACAACTCCTGCCCGTAGCCTTTTACATTATCGCCGGTAATCATGGTGAGCATGGTTGTTTTGCCCGAACCATTGGGCCCCTTCAGTTGCCAGAACTCTCCTCTATGAATACTCCAGTTGATGTTTTGCAGTATCTGCCGACCATCATAACTCACATTTACATTGGTAAAACGAACGAGTTCATCGCTGTTAAGATCATAAGTGTGAAGTGGAGCAGGAATGGTTTGATAAAAAAGATCAGCAGCCGTTTCGTTTGTTTCGGTGTATGGAATAATTTCTCCTTTTGCGGTGGCTGTAACTTTTGTTTTAATAAAATCCAGGGCATCTCTTTTCCTGTGCAGCAGTTGAATGATGAAAGTATGTTCAGCTATTTTTTTCAAATCATCTTTCAGCAATTGCTGTGTGGCAATATCTAAATTGTCAAATACATTATCCAGAATCAGCACATCCGGTTTTAAAGAAATAAGATGATTAAGTAAAACTTTTTTCTGCTCACCACTCGACATGGAGCGAAGCGGCTGCCGTTTGGTATCGTTTATTCCTGAATATTCATGAATCTGTTCTTCATGCAAAAACTGTTGTAATGTGTAAGAAGAAAACAACTCGGTATGAAGCTGATTAATTTCCTGAAACATCCCTGCTGCTTTTTTATCCAGCAAGTGCTGAATAAGCTGTTGCTTGTTATATGCGTTTGATAAAACAACGAGGTAATGTTGCATTGAATACCATTTTAATTAAACGAACTATTGCAGTTGTACAGGTTTAACCGTATAACCTTCTTTTCGTAACAAAGCCAGCACACCAATATTCCCACCCAGGTGTGCTGCGCCAACTGCAAAGAAACAGGATGCTTTCTGCATATTTGTTTTCATTACAGGAATCCATTTGCTGTTGCGTTTGGTAAGCAGTTCGCTTTCTGCTTCAATATCTTTTACGCCGGTTTGTGTAATGTTGAACAGGGAGTCAACATTCTGGGTTTTGTAAACAGCAACTAATTTTTTAAACTCATTTACTTGTTTGTTAAAATTTGTTACCATTTCTTTCAGGTTGGCAACTTCAACGCTATCGGGGATTGAATCAAACACTGCTACCTGGTCTTCAATTGTTTCAAGTCCTTTAATGTCTTTTTTGTATTTCGTGGCCAGCGTAATAAAATTCTGTTCATACGACTCCTTATTGCTGCAGGTTAGCATTTTTTCTGTAAGCATGCTCATCAGCATAAACGGTTTAAAACCGTTGAACATACTTGCAGAAGAACCAGTGATTTTTTTATAACTGCTGTCGAAACTTTTGAAAGCACTGTCGCCGAAAAGCTTTTGAATCGTTTGGCCCTTTGGCAATTGTAATAAACTCATCATTTTCATGATCATGTTCGGATCATCCATATCCAGCTCAAGAAACACTTCGTTTGCATTGATGAATTTTTCACGAAGCAAATCAGGGAACAGAAAATCTTCCCGGCAAATAATATGTACTGTTCCGAATACATAGGATGGTTGTGTTAACCCGTTACCGCTGATTTCCCACAACATACTGCTTTGCTTTTTTTCCTGTGAAAAGCTGAATGTTGAGGACAGTAATAAAACAGAAGCGAAAACGAATTTTTTCATGTGATAATTTTTTGTGGTTGCCACTTTAATGCAAACTACGCTTCTTCATCCATTTCATCAACAATTGACTTTAACCGTTCAATATGCTGGCCATATAATTTACGTACATACCATTTGTTAATAAAATAGATTGGAATAGTAAAAACTGTTATTGCTGCAACAAGGATTGCCGCAAACAGTAGTATAAATTGGTTTGAGTGCAGCGCTGAAGGATATTGCTGGCTTTGTGGTGAATAAAAAAGAATAATACAGCTTGCCACAATCATTGTTAAAGGAAAAATTGCAGTGCCTGCAAATAAATAAAAGCGCACATATTTTTCCAGTGTTTGCACCTGCATTTTAAGGTTGGTTTTTACTTCGCAGGTGTTACACTCCATTTGTTTCAGCAGTTTATTTTTCATTAAGTAGTAAATAATGTAAATAATGCCAATTACAAACAGGAGTGCAGGCAGGGCAAGCAACCCTCCTTTAAAATTTAAGAAATAATAAGCAATGATGAAACTGTAAAGGATTATTACAGCCCAAAGTTCAACTAACAGGTTGCGCCTGATTTTTGCAATAGGGCTATGCGATTTTTTCCTTAGCATGGCCTGCAGTGCTTCAGATGAACTGGCAGCCTGTTGCTTATCTGCACTGTTCCACATTTCTTTTAACTGATCAAGTTCCATACTGTGCCGATTTTGTAAGTGAACGTAATTTTTCTTTGATGCGGTTCATTTTTACACGAAGTGTTCCATTGCTGATACCCAGAATTTCTTCCATTTCTTCATAACTTTTATCCTCGAGATACAGCATAACAATTGCCTTTTCAACTTCTGTAAGTTTTGAAATGGCATTGTACATTTCCCTTAAACGTTCTTCTTTCAGTTTTTCATCTTCTGATTCAACCTCGTCTTTAGGAATATATTCAGGAAAACTCAGTTCTATTTTTTTTGCTTCTTTTCTACGGGCTGTTATAGCCGTGTTTAATGCAATGCGGTACATCCATGTGCTCATCTTTGCTTCGCCACGAAATGAACTATAGGATTTCCAGAGTTGAATAACGATTTCCTGGTACAAATCATCTTTATCGCCCTCATTGCGGCCATACAAATGACAAACCTTGCGGATGATCCCCTGGTTTTGTGTTATTGTTTGTAAAAAATCCTGTTCTGCCGGGCTTGTCATTCAACCTTTTGATTTTGATATTTGTATAAGTTGCACAAAATTGAATTAAGTTACAGTAAACCCGATATTAAAATGAAGAAAATGTACCACCTGGCAAGCTGCACCACCTGCCAGGCAATTATAAAAGAAACAAAGGCTGCGGAAGCCGGTATTGAATTTCAGAATATTCGTGAACAGAAAATTACGGCCAGGCAGCTTGATGAAATGAAAAAACTGGCAGGCAGTTATGAAGCTTTGTTCAGCCGCAGGGCGTTGAAGTATAAAGAGCTTGGCTTAAAAGATCAAAAACTTACGGAGGATGATTACCGTAGTTATATTTTAAGTGAAGACACTTTTTTAAAAAGGCCCGTAACCATTGTTGGCGAAAAGATTTTTATAGGCAATGATAAAAAAACTGTTGAAACTCTAAAGGCTGCTTTAAAAAAGTAATTTCGTTAAAACTTTGTCATTTTTCAGTTATAAACAGTGAGATGCGGCAAATAACCCACTAGTTTGGTAGAGAGGCTGAAAAGAATTGCTATTTTTACCGGCGGTCAACAGTTTACAACTGCCGATCGTTCATTGTTTATTATTATCAAATCAGTGTGTCATAAATAGTTTATATGAACGGATTTCCAGGATACCTGTTGAGCAGTCATTTTCCTTCAAGGCAAACAGTAGTTGCTTTTACCGAAGAGTTGATTAATTTTTTATTTCCTGTAATTGATGATCCCCGGAATTTTGATCAGGCAGAAGCAAGTCTGAAAGCTTCCATGCAAAAAGAACTTATCGAAATTCTTACCCCGTTATCGCAGAACTATGCAATTGATGTGGATGAAATTTCTGAACACTATTTTGATGAACTTCCTTCAATAAAAGATCAACTGATTCAGGATGCAGGGTTTATTGTTGAATTTGACCCGGCAGCAAAATCACTGGAAGAAGTTGTATTGTCTTATCCGGGCTTTCTTGCAATTATTGTTTACAGGCTTACACATGTGTTGTATGAAAAACAGATTCCTATTTTGCCACGAATGATGAGCGAATGGGCACACAGCAAAACAGGAATTGATATTAACCCCGGAGCCACAATAGGCTGCCCGTTTTTTATAGATCATGGTACCGGCGTTGTAATTGGAGAAACAACTTTGATTGGTAAAAACGTTAAACTGTATCAAGGTGTTACTTTGGGAGCTTTGGCAGTACGTAAAGAAGATGCAGAAATTAAACGTCATCCAACTATTGAAGACAATGTGGTGATTTATGCAAACAGCACCATACTTGGAGGCAAAACAGTCATTGGTCATGATAGTATTATTGGCGGAAATACCTGGCTTACAGAATCGGTTATTCCCCACAGTATTGTTTACACAAAAAATCAAACAATTGTAGCTGATAAAAAAGATTTTATTGAACCATTGAATTTTGTGATCTGAATAAATAAAACAATAACCATTAAAAAATGAAAGCAAATAACATTTTAGCAACTATCGGCAACACGCCGCATGTGCGCATTAACAAACTCTATCCTGCCGGTGTGGAAGTATGGACAAAACTGGAAAAAACAAATCCAGGTGGAAGTATTAAAGACCGCATTGCATTAAGTATGATTGAAGATGCTGAAGCAAACGGAATTTTGAAAGAAGGGAGTGTTATCATTGAACCAACAAGTGGAAATACAGGTATTGGTTTGGCAATGGTGGCAGCAGTAAAAGGCTACAAAATTATTCTGGTTATGCCCGAAAGTATGAGTATTGAACGCCGGAAACTGATGAGTGTTTACGGTGCAAGCTTTGAATTAACGCCCCGTGAAAAAGGCATGAAGGGCGCTATAGAAAAGGCAAAAGAGTTAGTTGAATCAACTCCAAATAGCTGGATGCCTCAGCAATTTGATAATCCGGCTAATATTGAAGCGCATGTTAAAACAACTGCTCAGGAAATTATAGCCGATTTTTCCGAAGGACTTGATTACCTTATAACCGGTGTTGGGACCGGCGGACATATTACCGGTGTTGGACGTGAATTGAAAAAGAAATTTCCAAACCTGAAAGTGTTTGCAGTTGAACCCGAGCTTTCGCCTGTTATCAGTGGCGGCGCACCTTCTCCACATCCTATCCAGGGAATTGGTGCAGGATTTATTCCTGCTAACCTGGATACCGAAATTCTTGATGGCACAATACAGGTAAGCAAGGATGATGCTTTTTCTTATGCGCAGCGTGCTGCAAAAGAGGAAGGAATTTTCCAGGGCATATCAAGCGGTGCAACAATGGCTGCATTAGCAAAGAAACTACCTGAAATTCCGGAAGGAAGCAAGGTGCTTATTTTTAATTACGACACGGGTGAACGTTATTTCAGTGTTGACGGATTATTCTGAAACTAATATGTAACCGAAAACTCAAAAACAGTTTCAACCTCATTGCTTTTGTTGTTTCTGTAGCGTAACTTAAGAGTACTAAAATCAGGGTATGATAAAGCATATCAGGAGCGGGTACATTAAAACAGAAACGCATAAGGGCGTTACAACTATTGAATTTTTTTATCCGCAAAGCAATGCACTGTCATTGGAAATGTTGCACGATTTGGCTCATGCAATATTTCATGCAGGAACCGATCCAACAACAACTGTGATTATACTCCGTTCGGCAGGTGAAAAAATTTTTTGTGCAGGAGCAGGTTTTGATGAGCTTGCTGCAATTAAAAATGAGCAGGAGGGCATTACCTTTTTTAAAGGCTTTGCACAACTCTTCAATGCAATGCGTAAGTGCCCGAAGTTTATTATTGCAAGAATACATGGAAAGTGTGTGGGTGGAGGTGTTGGAATAGCGGCAACTGCTGATTATGCTGTTGCTGTAAATGGCGCTGATGTAAAGTTGAGTGAACTGTCGATGGCTATTGGCCCGTTTGTGGTTGGTCCGCCAATTGAACGGAAAATTGGTTTATCAGCGTTCAGTATGCTTGCAATTGATGCTTCATTATTCCGGAGCTCCGAATGGGCAAAGCGAAAGGGCTTGTTTGCAGAACATCATGAAACAATTGAACTGATGGATGAAGCAATTGAAAAGCTTGCAATTAAACTTTCAGTTTCTTCGCCTGAAACAATGGCTGAAATGAAAAAAATGTTCTGGAAAGGAACAGAAGACTGGGATAATTTATTAGAAGAAAGAGCAAAGATCAGCGGCAGGCTTGTGCTTTCTGCATTTGCTAAAGAAGCAATTGCCAGAATAAAAAGAGGATGATTGGATAACATTGTTTATAAAAGAGAAGCTGCAGATTTTTTCTGCAGCTTCTCTTTTATAATTAAATATTTTAGCAACCTTCATAGACCGCTACTTCAAACGATTCAAGTTTTCCTTCGTTCAGGTTAAAATACAGAACAGAAGGCGAGTTTTCGCCCATGAGCATAATTGTTGACCTGGATTTGCTTCTTTTGTAATCATCGTTACCAACCTGCTCATAGTTGTAATAGAAGTTAAAATCGAAATCATTATACGTAGTAATAATTTTCATTTTATCATCTCCGGTAACAATTCCTGATTTCGTTTTGAGTAAAGAAGAATTACTGCTGATGGAAAAAACGGCAGTTTCTGAGTCATTTTCATCAATATAATTCTGGTAAAACACAATTGTTAATTCAACTCCTTTGTATGTTACTTTTGCCGTATCGTTTCCATAATCATCTTTTTTCCCCTTGGCGGGCAATACTATATTCTGGTTCAGAACTTTTTCAACATCTGTTTTCTTCATGTTTATTTTAAAAGGACCAATGCCATTGAGAGTAACCTGAAAATCGTTTGTTGTTTGAGTAAATCCAAGTGTGGAGAGTAAGAGAAAAGCGGCAAAAAAAAGATGTTTCATTTTTTTAGTTTAAATCGGATGATGATTTTTTATGAATGCAATAAACAATTTTTTACTGAAATAATTATCCGTTTAACTTAGTAAAAATGATACAGACTTTTTCCTCAGGTAATTTTAAGCAATACTGCAACCATCTTTGTAAATGCGACAGGCACTTGAAAGTAATTATAGCTGAATATGGTTATCCGCCAATGTGGACAAGGAAGCAGGGCTTTGAAACACTTATCCTCACCATCCTTGAACAGCAGGTTTCGCTTGCGTCGGCTTATGCTGCTTACAAAAAGCTGAAAGAAAAAATCGGGAAAGTAACAGCACAAAAAATTATATCAATGACCAGTGAAGAATTAAAAACCTGTTATTTTTCAAGGCAGAAAATTGTTTACGCAAAAGAATTAGCATCGGCTGTTTTATCAAAGCAGGTCATTTTAAAACAAATGGCAAGTCTGGATGATGGCGAAGTGAGAGCGCAATTAACTGCTGTAAAAGGAATTGGAAATTGGACGGCAGATGTGTATTTAATGCACGCATTGCAGCGAACCGATCTGTTTCCTTTGGGCGATGTTGCACTTGTAACAAGTTTAAAAGAACAAAAGCAATTACCTCTGCATATTACAAAAGAAGAAATGCTGGCTATTGCTGAACCATGGCGGCCTTACAGAACAATTGCTGCAATGATTTTGTGGCATGCATATATTCAGAAGCGGAATATGAAAGTAAGCATATAAAAAAATCCGCTTATGGGGATTTGGTAAGAATCAAATGTCTTCATATTCATATAACGGATCAATAGGTGATCCTGCTTTCATTTCGTACACAGGATTAATCAGCCCGTCTTTTAATCCATAAACCCATCCATGCAAATCAGGGCGTTGATCTTCTTTCCATGCTTTTTGAATCATTGATGTTTTTGCAAGGCGTTGTACCTGTTCAATTACGTTCAGTTCTGTTAGCCTGTCGGCCCTTGTTTCTTCATTGTTAATTGCATTTAATTCATCCCTGTTGTGCCGATATACATCTTTAATATAACGGAGCCACATGTTCAGTACTTGTTTGTGATCTTTATTGCTCATAGCTGCTTTAATACCACCACACCCATAGTGCCCGCATACAATCACATGTTTTACTTTTAAATATTCAACTGCATATTCAAGTACGCTAAGAAGATTTACATCGGTATGAATAACAAGATTGGCAATATTGCGATGTACAAAAATTTCACCTGGCTGAGTTCCGGTTATTTCATTTGCAGGCACACGGCTGTCGCTGCAGCCAATCCATAAAAATTCAGGATTCTGCAGGTGTGCAAGTCTGCTGAAAAATTCAGGATCGATTGTGGTTTTTTCAGATGCCCATACTTTGTTTTCAACCAATAATTTTTCGTATGATTTCATTTGTTTATCAGTAGTTTACATTTTATGTGAGGTGTTGGCCGTAAAATACTTAAGAAAAATTTAAAGATTTTGAAGTAATAAAAAAGCGCTGCTTTTCTTACTTTTGCGGCCATTCTTCCGTCAATTTGAATAAAAATAGGGAAAAATAACAGCAATTTTAAAGATGCACTATACAGAAACAAATAGCCAGATCAATACAATTTCAACCATTTTTTTAATGGCTGTGTTAATGTGGCTTACTGTATGCACTCCTGTTGTTTATTCAGCAATGCAAAAAATAGAAAAGAAGAATGCTGTTGAAAAAACAGCTTCGTCTTCTTGCCCGAATGATGATGACTCGTCAAACCCATTGAATAATTCTAATGAAGAAAAATCGGGCAGCACTACATCATTAACAGAAGAGTTTTTACACGATCATCATAAAACAGAGTGTATTTTTTTTACTAAAAAATTCTATAACAGAGCAGAAGATGAAGATGCCTATGTGGCATTTCATGGCGAACTGCTGGTGCCCCCTCCAAACATTGCCTAATACTAAAGGCATATAATTGCCTCCGTTCAAAATTTTATTACAGTAAAGCTGAATCGTCAATGTGCGCTCATTTATTGAAGCGTAAAACAATTGTTTTGAACAGTTTTGTTTAAAACGAAGTGTAAAAATTGCATTCAGTTTAAGCATTCGGTTTGTTCATCAAAACTAATTACACAAAAAATATTTGGTAATCAAATGAAATTAAGCACAAAGTTTTTTAAAGCAGATATGCTGTCGGGAATGGTGGTATTTCTTGTAGCCCTCCCCTTATGTTTAGGCATAGCAGTAGCCAGTGGAGCGCCTCCATTTGCCGGCATTATTACAGGAGTTATTGGCGGTATTGTTGTAGGTTATCTCAGTAATTCAAACGTCAGTGTATCAGGGCCTGCGGCTGGGCTTATTGCTATCATTCTTGCAGCAGTAACCGATTTGGGTTATGAAACCTTCCTTGCTGCCGTTGTTATTGCTGGTATTATACAGCTTACCCTCGGTTTAATAAAAGCTGGCGGTATTTCAAGCTATTTTCCTACAAGTGTAATTGAAGGGATGCTTGCTGCAATTGGCATCATCATTATTAAAAAAGAAATTCCACATGCAATTGGATATGATAAATCACTTGAAGGAGATTTCTTTTCTTATGAAATACTGAAAGAAGACAGAGGATTCTTAACCGAAATTGTTCACTCGTTCAATTATGCACATGCCGGGGCAATTATTATTACCGTTATTTCACTTGCAATTCTGATTGCTTTTAATAAAGTGCCTGCACTGAAAAAAATCAAGGCTTTGCCGGGGGCACTTGTTGTTGTGGTTGCCGGTATTGTTATAAATGAACTGTTTAAAGCAAGTGGCTCGGCTTTTGCTATTTCACAGGAACACCTGGTAACATTGCCAACCGCTTCATCGTTGAAAGAGTTTATAGGACAGTTTCATACACCCGATTTTGCAGGATTTCTTAATCCGCAGATATGGATTGTTGGTGCCACTATTGCTGTAGTTGCAAGTATTGAAACATTGCTCTGCCTTGAGGCGGGTGATAAAATGGATCCGCAGAAACGCTTCTCAAGTGCAAATACGGAATTAAGGGCGCAGGGAATTGGAAATATTCTTTCCGGGTTAATCGGAGGCTTACCAATGACATCGGTTATTGTACGTACAACTGCCAATATTAATTCAGGAGCAAAAACAAAACTGTCGGCTATTGCACATGGCGTGTTTTTGTTGATAGCTGTTGTGTCAATTCCGGGATTGCTGAATAAAATTCCTATGGCCAGCCTTGCCGCTATCCTGATTATGATTGGTTTAAAACTTGCGAGCCCTAAAGTATTTACACACATGTGGCAAACGGGTAAACACCAGTTTATACCTTTCATAATAACTGTTGTGGCTGTTGTTTTTACCGATTTGCTGAAGGGTGTAGGTATTGGTTTAGCCGTGAGTGTTATATTTATTCTGCGTGGAAATATGAAACTGGCTTATTTCTTTAAAAAGGAAAAGCATCATGAAGGAGAAACTGTTCACATGGATTTAGCCCAGGAAGTTTCTTTTCTTAATAAAGCGGCTATTAAGCAAACCCTTGCACATTTACCCGCAAACAGCAAGCTTATTATCGATGCGGCCAATACAGTTTATATCGATCATGATGTGCTTGAGCTTATCAGGGATTTTTTAAACTTTGGTTCAAAAGATAAAAATATACAGGTAACATTAATGAACTTTAAACCTGCATATAAAATGGAAGACTCTGTGCATGTACATTCTGAGAAAGACTAAATGATACAGGTACAAAATTTTTAAACAATACGTAAATAACAAATAATATGAGAGTACATACAAAAGAAACACAATCACACCTTACACCACGATTGGCTTTGGATATTTTGAAAGAAGGAAACGACAGGTTTGTGAATAATTTAAAAGAAAACCGCAATTTGCTTGAGCAGGTGAATGCAACCCGTGATGGTCAATGGCCGTTTGCTGCTGTGTTAAGTTGTATGGACAGCCGCACTTCTGCCGAACTGATTTTTGATCAGGGATTGGGCGATATTTTCAGCATCAGGGTAGCCGGTAATATTGTTAATACAGATATTCTTGGTTGTATGGAGTTTGCATGTAAAGTGGCAGGATCGAAATTGATTGTAGTGCTTGGGCATACCAAGTGTGGTGCTGTAAAGGGAGCATGCGATCATGTTGAAATGGGAAATTTAACTGAGCTGCTTTCAAAATTGCAGCCTTCTGTTTACGCTGAACGTACAACAGTTGAATATGAAAAAAGGAATTCAAAAAACCAGGAGTTTGTTGAAAACGTTTCATCTATTAATGTGCGCCGTTCTGTGAAAAGTATTATTGAACGTAGTTTTATTATTGAGCAGATGGTGGAGAATGGTGAAATTGGTGTTGTAGGTGCAATGTATAATATTGAAACAGGTAAAGTTGAATTTTATGAAGATGTTGAATTCATAAAAGATCAGCATAATCCCGAGTTTAGTCTTGCTGAATTAAGACACTAAACAAAGGGCCCCGACTTTAGACTAAACTCCAATGTTTAGACAAATTAAAAGATTAATTTGGAACATGATGAGCCCGATATTAAATCGGGCTCATCATGTTCAGATTGAGCTTTATTCTGTCATTATTGTAACAAATGATATACTTCTTTATTTCTTTTTTCAACTCACCTGCAGAATTATATTGTTTCAAATAGACTGTTCTGGCTTTATAAGCCGAAAAAAAGGGTTCGATTACTGCTTTTTGCTGTTCCTTTCTTTTTGAGTACATATTGGCACGGTTTCATTTGATATTGCCAGCCTTGTTCAGAATGTAGTAGTAATGATTTCGAGGTGCTTATTTCATTAATGCCCTATGAGCATAGTCATCATGCTCTTAAAATTTGGGCTGTCAGAAAGCTCATAACTTGCAATTTTCTGGTTGTATAAATCAATAATAGGTGAAGTTATAGTTTTTTCCTAGCATATTGAACTCGGCTGCATCTGTTACCCTTTTTTTGATTGGGTTGCCCCGTTTTAAAATGCTCTTCAAAATATTCGGTGCTATTATCCTTTGCGCTCCTTTGTATGATTTGTATTTGTTTAACCCGTTGGCGGAGTTAATTTTTTAAAAAGATGGGACAAAAGATGTTGTGAAGTTGTCTAAGTGGGTGATTAAACTTACTAATCCAACATGCACAACATCAAAACAAATTTCGACAAAATACCTGTGGTTTTAAAAGATATTTAGGTGATCAGATAAATGAAAAAGGCAACTATGTAAGGCATGGTAGTGTGCCAAAGTTTTCTGATGTTGAAGTGATAGCGATGAGCCTGACAGCAGAATGTTTAAGCATTGACAGCGAAAATTATTTATTTCCAAATTACGTAATGAGTATCTTGCTGCATTCGAAAACATGATAAGCAGAAGGCAATATAACGATAGTAGCAAATTGTTATTTGATAAAACAGAGCAAGCCCGAAAGCTCTCTCAGCAAGGCTTAACAGGCAGGCTGATGTATTTGCCATAGATTCTATGCCACTTGAAATTTGTAAAATAAGCCATGAGCAAAGAAATAAAATGGGCAAGGGCTATTGTGCACCACAGAAAAAATATTTTTATAGCTATAAGTTGCATAGTGTCTGTTCTGCTGCCGGAGTAATAGGGTCGTTGGACTTAACCAAGGCAAGTAGCTTGATGTTTATTACCTCAAAGATGTAAAAGAGTTTTTCAGTAATTGCATTATAACAGGTGATAAGGGATACATAAGCAAGCAGCAGCAGATAAATTTATTTGAGACAGCAGGGATACAATTAGAAGTGCCATTACGAAGTAACCAGAAAGAACAAAAGCCAGTAATCAGAATTTTGAAGAAAGTGAGAAAGAGAATAGAAACAGTTTTTTCTCAATTATGCGACCAGTTTATGATACAGCGTAACTACGCCAAATCCTTTATTGGCTTCAAATCCAGGATTCTGGCTAAGGTTACAGGATTTACAATTTTACAGTTCCTGAACAGGTTTATTTACAACCAACCTGTAAGCAGGGTGGTTAAGCATGCTTTGGCTAATTAACTCCGCCAATAGGTTTACTTTATATTTAGTTACAAAAAAGATAAAAACTAAAGAAGACTATTTAAAGTCTAATTTCTATAAAAGGTATTCGTGATAAAGAATCTATCAAAAGCGCCGTTGCTCGTCCTTTTAAGACCTTTAGTGGTGAAGAATTATATCCTTCTTTTTTTGAAAAAGAGGCGGCAGTTGCAGAAAGCAGAATTGTTAATCACCTTTTTATAGATGGCAACAAACGCAAAGGCTATGTTTTAATGGAATTGCCTCTTCGTTTGGAAGGTTATAAAATTATTGCCGGATGATGCAAGCCTGTATTCTTTTTTCATCTCTATCTTCACAGGATCAATGCCGTTTGAACATATAGTAAAATGGCTGAAAGAAAATTCAGCCATTCCATAATAGATTTTATGTTTTTTATTTCTTAATCAAACTTTTTAGAACCGTTTCATTTACTTTAACCGGGTATTTCTTTTTCAGTTGTGCTATCCACTGCTCTTCCATTACTAATTGGTAATCGTTAATAACCAAACCTTTTGCTTCTTCAAATGTGCGCTGGTCTTCTGTGTTAAAAAGTTTTACTATGTAACAGAAAGAAGCAGAACCATCGTTTGGATTTGTTACAACCTGTGTAAACATGCCCGGCTTCAATTCTCCGTTATTAACAGCAGGTAATTGGTTCATTTCAAAACGCCCACTATCGGCCAATGCAGTTCCGTTAAAATCATTCATGTATTCTTTCCATTTTAAAGGATCTGCTTTCATCATCAGCAAGGCTTTGTTAGCAATTGCGGTATCGGAGCAGTTGAAAATAACAGCGCCAGCGCTTGGCTGCCATTTGTACCTGCTTTTGTTTTTATTATAATAAGTAAATAAGGCTGCTGAGTCGGTTGGTGCTGCACTCCATATTTTACGTTCCATAATTTCGAATAACAAACTTCCCTCGCTGAACTCTTTTAACAGGTAACGGAAGTCTTCGTTTGTTGTTTCGAGCCGGTCTTTATAATACTGCTCAACAGTTGTTTCAATAAACTGATCCATGAGCTTATTATAATTGATGGAGCCATAAGTATGATAAGGTTGCTGTGCTTTTGCAAATTTCAACCAATCGGTTACAGAAATGGTTTTCCCCTTCAGTAAAAACAATGGTTTGGTTTGACTGGCTTTAAAGAACGATACATAGTTTTTTGCTTTGAGTGTGGTGTCGGTCAAAGTCCACAGTTCTTTTTCGTTATAAGAAAGCTGTTTGAACCCGCTTGCTGTTTTCATTTGCTGTTTCACACGGGAAAGAGCAACATTCACTCTTGAATCGGCATTTACTTTTTCCGTCATTTCCTGTAAAAAAGCGGCATCGTTGTTATTTTCTATAGCGGGTTTTAACGAAATACGTTTAATGATGTGAAAACCATCTGAAAGACGTACCGGCTCACTGATGTCTCCGTCATTTTTTAAATTAAATGCTGCTTTAGTAAATGCCGGATCGTACTTTGTAAATCCAAATTCAGGCATTACACCTCCTGAAGCATAACTTACTTTATCATTACTGTATTTGAAAGCAAGCGTTTCAAATTTTTCACCGGCTTTTGCTTCTTTATATACCATCTCGGCTTTTTCTTTTGCTTCTGTTACGTCTGCCGCTGAAGCATTGGCGGGAACAGCAATCAGCACCTGTGCTGCTTTCATTGTACCCAGCGATTTTCTTTTGCTGATGAGTTTGAGAATATGATAACCGATTGGCCCGGCAACAGGTTTTGAATAAGCACCAACAGGCAGATTGTAAACTGTTGTTTCAATATCATAGGGCAACGAAAATACGCTGATGTAGCCAATATAGCCTTTGGTTGATTTTACATATTCATTTGTGGAGAAAGCTTCGGCTGTTTTGCCAAAATCAGCACCAGATTGTAATTGCTGATAAGCTTTTTCAATTTGTTTTTTCGCTGCAGTACTATCAAAGCCATATACCACAAAAATATGTGCAACCTCCAGTTCGGTTTTGCTGCGATCCTGTGCCTCGGCAATCATTTCTTTTACGGCGGTGTTGTTCTGCATAAACTGATCGCTCATTTGCGCACGGAACCCGGCAATATCATTTTTAATATTGGGCAACGTATCAAGCTTTGCTTCTTTTGCTGCCTGTACTTTAAGTTTAAACCTAATAAACAGATCAAGATAATCCCGGATGGCTTTTTCATCGGTTGCACCGTTATTGTTTTTAGAAAAAGCACGCCAGAATTCTTTTTTATCAACTGTATTCGTTCCGTAAGAAAAAAGTGTTTGAGCATTGCTGCTGATACAGAACAGTAAAAACGACAGAGTGAAAATTTTGCGCATAAACAGTTTATGGATGTTTGGAAGTTTGATTGTTTTGTTTGAACTGCAGAAATTCATCAACCTGTTCGGGGCTGATTTTTTTTGCCACAATCCTTTTTTGTTCGTCAAGTAAATAAATAGTTGGTGTCTGATATACATCGTACAATTGCCTGAAGCCCGGAGTACTGGCTTTTATTTCTGCATCTCTCATTTGCGGCGTTTGGTACAGGTGTATCCAGTCTTCCAGCCTGTGTTCTTTTATATAATTCATCCAGTTATTTTTTACAAGAGGCATTTTTGCAAAATCAGTCCGCACCGTATCAGTAAGAATGCCTACTACTTTAACGCCCAACTTCTTCCATCTATTGCGGTAAAGGCTGTCGAGTTTTGGAACCTGTTCTTTACAATGGCTGCAATCCGGGTCCCAGAAAACCACAACGGTATAATGCGACTGAACGGCGTAAAGATTCATTTTTTTGTCAAGGGTGTCAAGCATGTTGAGATCGGCAGCAGGTTCGCCAATAATATTTCCCATGAGGCTGTAGGCCCGGTTGTAAACCAAATCCCGGTCTTTTTTCTCCAGCCAGTCAACATCGCCGGGTTGGTAATACTTTTCAAACAAATGAAGAAACACCACATCAAACCCCATGTACTTTGGGTTCATATACTCATTGGTGAATTTGTTGATGAAGTATTTGAACATGGTTTTGTTGCTTCGACTGCTGAGGATAAACCTGTCGAGCTCCAGTTTTACACTATCGGGGTGCAGGTAAACTGCTGTTTCAAAATAACGGTTGAGGCGTTGTTCAAACATGGGCGTACGCAGCAGGCGTTCGTCGGCAAAAGAAATATCCTGCCAGTATTGTTTTTTGTAGTTGTAAAAAGCGTTAATGCTGTCCTGCTTTGTTTTTGTTCCTGAAATTTTATACTGCGGCTCTTTCATTAAACGAAACAGAAGTGTAAGATAGCTTTGCGGATGAACAAGTGAAAAACTATCACGCCAGTGTTGTGAAAGATTTCCGGCGTGGCTCATCTTTTTTTGAATAGCTGCACTATCTGCAGCCGTTTTTGAAAGTGAAAGGTCGGTTTGCCATTTCTGAAAATCTTTAAAATAAAAAGCAGTTGCTTTTTTGTAGGCTTCTAAATAATTGTTTTCCGATGAACCGGTGATTTTTGCAATGGTAAAATTTGCAGTATCAATACGGATCGAAAAATTTTGTTCTTTATCAATCAACACATCAAAAAACTGTTTTTTTGCCGGGTCAACAACGATGTATAAGCCGCCTACAAGCGGTTCGGTTCCTTCAAAAACAACTTTTCCTTCGGGCTGAATAAGCACAGAATCTTTTACATATTTTTTATCGCCAAAATAATATCCAAGAAACAGGTACCCGTTCGTTACAGGTTTGTACTGTAAGGTTATCTGGTAGCTTTGTGCAACTGCAAGTTTGCTGCCAATTGCAAGAAGGAGAAAAAGAAGCGTTTTTTTCATAATCACAGAACAGTAAAGTTATTCAAAAAGCTTTCTACTGCTGTTAACTATTTGCAAAGGGATGGAATGTTACCTTTGCGGCGTGAGAAAAAAAAATAAAATAAGGATACTTGAAAGCGTAAAAGTTGAAGATTACGCTGCTGAAGGAAAGTCTATTGCCCGTGTGGATGGGAAGGTGATTTTTATTGAAGGGGCTGTTCCCGGTGATGTGATTGATGTGCAGCTTGGCAAAAGCAAAAAAGACTGGGCCGAAGGCAAGGCTGTGCGTTTTCATGAATATGCAGCAGAACGTACAGCACCCTTTTGCGAACATTTTGGCTTGTGCGGTGGTTGTAAATGGCAAATGCTGCCTTACGAAAAACAACTTGAATACAAGCAGCGTGAAGTGGAGCAGAATCTGAGACGGATTGGTCGTGTTGAATTACCGGCCATGCTGCCTATAGTGGGTTCAAAGCAAACAAAGTATTACCGCAACAAACTGGAATACACCTTCAGCACCAAACGCTATTTAACAAGAGAAGAACTGGCAAAGCGGGATGAAGAAAAAAGAAAAGCAGAAGAAGCACAGGTTGAATATGCTCAGCCGCAGGATGCGGCTCTGGGTTATCATGTGCCGAAAATTTTTGATAAGGTAATTGATATTGAAACCTGTTACCTGCAGCAGGAGCCAAACAATGCCATCCGCAATTTTGTGAAAGAGTTTGCTAAAAAACACAATTTCTCTTTTTACGATATTAAAGCACACGAAGGCTGGTTGCGTACCATGATCTTCCGCATGACAACAACCGGCGAAGTAATGGTGAACATCACATTTGGGTATGATGATGCAGCAAACAGGGAACTTTTGTTTAATGCATTGATTCATGAATTTCCTGAAATAACCACGTTGCTTTATACCATCAATCCTAAATGGAACGATAGCATTTATGATCTGCAACCCCAAACCTATTTCGGCAGCGGGTATGTAACTGAAAAGCTGGAAGAGTTTGTATTTAAAATCGGCCCGAAATCTTTTTTCCAGACCAATACAAAGCAAGGCGAAGCCTTGTACAGGGTTACAAGAGATTTTGCGAAGCTTACAGGCAACGAAGTGTTGTATGATCTTTACTGCGGTACAGGAAGCATTGGCATTTTCTGCAGCAAGGGCGTTAAAAAAATTATTGGTGTTGAAACCGTTGCCGAAGCAATTGAAGATGCAAAAGAAAATGCAGCATTGAATGGTCTTTCCAATACCTCGTTTTACGCTGGCGATGTAATTGATATTTGCAATGATGAATTTTTTGCAGCACATGGTAAACCAGATGTTATTATTACCGATCCGCCACGTGCAGGCATGCATGAAAAATTAGTGCGTAAGCTGCTTGAAATTGAAGCGCCGAGAATTGTTTATGTGAGCTGCAACCCTGCCACACAGGCAAGAGACCTGCAATTGCTCAATGAAAAATATATTGTTGAACAATTGCAACCGGTTGATATGTTTCCGCACACACATCATATTGAAAATGTAGCAGCTCTGGTGCTGCGTTGATGTTTTTGTAAAGTTGAAATGTTTACGTTTCATTTCATCTTCAATACCGAAATTTGTAAAAAAATATTGTTATAAAGTGAGTTATCAGCAAATGCGACCAGGAAGTTTTCAAATTCTTCCACCAGTAATTAAGAATCTTATCATTATTAATGGATTGGTGTTGCTGGCTCAGTACACCACAGGCAACGTGATGAAAACCAGTTGGGTTACTGATTTTTTTGCACTGCATAGTATTCAGTCAGATTTGTTCAAGCCTCATCAGTTAATTACGCATCTGTTTATGCATGGCGGGTTTACACATTTTTTCTTTAACATGTTTGCCTTGTGGATGTTTGGCAGCAGTCTTGAAAACTTCTGGGGATCAAAACGGTTTCTTATCTTTTACATTTTGTGTGGTTTGGGAGCAGCAGGTCTTCATCTTGCCTGGCTTTCGTACGATATGCAGCCAATATTAAATGCCGTATCTGTTTACAAGCAAGCACCCAATCCGGAAACTTTTTACAGCTTTTTTCAAAAGTATGGAGTGCCCGACAATATGAATATTTCCCAGCTCAATTCGTTTATCAATGAATGGAGAAATAATCCATCAAATTCGTCTTTAATAAGCAACAGCATTACCCTGATGAACGAAGGATCGCAGGGCTTGATAAGCACACCAACTGTTGGCGCATCAGGTGCAGTATTCGGATGCCTCGCTGCATTTGGATATCTATTCCCTAATACATTGATTTATCTCTACTTTTTTGTGCCAATCAAGGCAAAGTGGTTTGTTATTTTTTATGCTGCTGCAGAACTTTGGATGGGTGTAACTAACAGTGGTGGTAATGTTGCACATTTTGCTCATCTCGGAGGCGCACTCATCGGATTTTTATTAGTACTTTACTGGAACAAAAACAACAGACGAACGTTTTATTAAAAAGGAATATTTGAGTATGAGTTATCAGCAGGCAGAGTATAAAAATAAAATCAGGTTTGGTGAAGACGGCGATTCATTGATGATGCTTATCATCATCAATGTACTGGTATTTATTGTACTTGTTTTTTTGAAAATTGTTTACCAGCTTACGTATGATAAGGAATTGTATGAAACGCTATACCGCTCCAATATATTAGATAAGTTTGTGCTGCCTGCCGATTTGAAAACACTGCTCATTCGTCCCTGGGTTATTGTTACACATTTCATAAGCCAGGATAATGTATGGATGTTGGTGGGTGATATGTTGTTTCTCTGGGCATTTGGTTATTTATTGCAGGAGCTTACCGGCAACCGCCATATTATTCCTGTTTTTTTATATGGATGTTTTGTTGGTGCATTGCTGTTTCTTGTTGCGGCACAGATGCCACAGTTCAGTCACATCGATTACTCGTATAAAGGCGCAGGTGCAGGCGTAGTTGCCATTGCTGTGGCTGCAACTGTAACAGCACCGCAGTTCAGAATTTTTCCAATGATTGGCGGAGGCATTCCGGTATGGATTCTTACATTGATTTTTGTGGTAATTGATTTTGCAGGTGTGGCTGGTTATGGATTGCCTTATGTACTTGCTCACGCCGGTGGAGCTGTAGTTGGTTTTTTCTATATAAAACAATTAAGGGCCGGAACCGACCTTAGTATTTGGATGTACAATACTTACAACTGGTTCACAGGGTTATTTAATCCTTCAAAGAAAAAAAGTTCGGGAAAAACAAAACGCAAAGAAGTTTTTTATAACACAAAGGGTCAGCCTGTTTATACACGTAAACCTAATATCAGTCAGCAGCGGGTTGATGAAATTTTAGATAAAATCAGTCAGAAGGGATACGAATCGCTTACTCAGGATGAAAAAGATATTCTGAAAAAAGCTGCTGAAAATGAAACTTTGTAAATACTTCTTATGGCAGGATTTGTCAGGAAAATCGCAAAGCAGTTTATTGTTACAACGAATGTATGTGTAACAATCTGCATGCTTTTGCTGTATGTGCTGCCTTATACAAGGCCGGGCGTTTCATGGTTTATTAATGTGCTGGCTTTGTTGTTTCCTTTTTTTCTGCTGATGCAGATTCTTTTTATTGTTTTCTGGCTTATAGTTAAACCCAAACTGTTTTTAATTCCTGTTGTTTCTTTGTTGCTTTGCTGGGGCTTAATCAGCAATGCAGTGGGAATAAATTTTCCCGGAAAAATGCAGGCTAAAACAGACAGCACTCTCAGGATTGCCACCTGGAATACACACTTGTTTAATTTTTATGAAAACAATGGCGATCTTGATGATGATATGATACGTACAGCACGTTCATTTAAAGCCGATGTGCTCGCAGTGCAGGAATTTGTTTTTTCATTGGATAGTAATTCGGCAATTTCTCTCGAACGGGTTAAAAAAAGATTAGGCTACAAGTATGTGATTACAGCCAACGACCGTGCTTTTGGCGTGCATACTTATCCTGCGCCGCATAAGGAGCGGTATCATCCTTTTTGTGTTGCCTTGTTTTCCAATTACCCGATAATTAAGTGGGAGAAAGTGCAAAGCAAAAAAGAATACAATCAAACCTTTCTCCGGGCCGATTTAAAAGCCGGAAAAGATACGATCAGGATTTTCAATATTCATTTGCAGAGTATGCACTTTGTTAACAAAGAGTACGATTTTATTGAAAATATTGAGGAACAGGATGCCGAGACAGTTAATGATAACGGCAGAAGCATATTGCGGAAAATGCGGGCCGCTTATTTACTGCGTGCTGGTCAGTCAAAAAAAATAAAGGAGGAAGTGGATAAGAGCCCTTATCCTGTTATTGTTTGTGGCGATATGAATGATGTGCCAAACTCGTATGCCTATCAAAAAATCAGCAGCGGTTTAAAAGATGTGTTTACTGAAAAAGGTACAGGCATTGGCCCTACATTTCAGTTTCTTTCACCAACACTACGAATTGATTATATACTTCACAGTAAATCATTATCCGTACAGCAGATAAAAATTGTTCGTCCATCGCCAGGTGATCATAATCCAATTATTGCCGATTTTAAATTACCTCAATAAAACCAACGGAAATACTATCTTTGTTTCAATGAAGAAATTCTCAAAATATTGTTGTTGCTGTTGTTGCTGATTGAGCAACCGGTTCTCCATTAACAACAATTCTTCATTTCCAATCATTCAAAATTTATGTCGCAGTTAAAAGTTTACAATTCTCTTACACGCCAGAAAGAAGTTTTTGAATCCATTACACCCGGCCATGTGGGCATGTATGTGTGCGGACCAACTGTAAGTGGCGAAAGTCATCTTGGTCATGCACGTCCGTACATTACGTTTGATGTGTTGTATCGTTATCTCACACATATGGGATACAAAGTGCGTTATGTGCGCAACATAACCGATGCTGGCCATTTTGAAGAAGAGGGCAGAGAAGCAGAAGATAAAATTTCAAAAAAAGCAGTACTTGAAAAACTGGAGCCAATGGAACTGGTGCAGAAATACACCAATCTTTTTCATTGGGCAATGGAGCAGTTTAATACAATACCTCCAACTATTGAGCCAACAGCAACGGGTCATATTGTTGAGCAGATTGGAATGATTGAACAGATTATTGAAGCGGGTTATGCTTATGTAAAAAACGGATCGGTTTATTTTGATGTAAAGAAATATGCAGCAAGCCATGATTACGGAAAGCTGAGCGGCAGGGTAATTGATGATTTACTTGAAACAACAAGGGAGCTGGAGGGCCAGGATGAAAAGAAAGACCGTGCCGATTTTGCTTTATGGAAAAATGCAGCGCCTGAACATATCATGCGCTGGAAAAGTCCATGGGGTGTTGGTTTCCCCGGTTGGCATATTGAATGCTCGGCTATGGCAACAAAATATTTAGGTGCACAGTTTGATATTCATGGTGGTGGTATGGATTTACTGTTTCCTCATCATGAAAGTGAAATTGCTCAAAGTACAATCTGCAATCACACAGCGCCTGTACGTTACTGGATTCATAATAATATGATTACTATTAACGGGAAGAAAATGGGCAAAAGTTACAATAACGTTATTAAGTTAACCGAGCTCTTCAGTGGCGATCACCCTATCCTGGAAAAAGCCTATCATCCAATGACAGTGCGTTTCTTTATTCTGCAAACGCAATACCGCAGTACGCTTGATTTCAGCAATGAAGCGTTGCAGGGTGCAGAAAAAGGATTGAAACGTTTGTGGGAAGCTTATGAATGGCTGATGAAACTGCAAGTAAACAAACAGGAAGCGGCAGATAATGAACTTGATGCGAAAGTAAAACAACTTGCAACAGCGTTTGATGAGTTTATGAGTGATGATCTGAATACGGCAAAAACGCTTGCAAATATGTTTGAACTTGTTCCGGTAATAAATGGATTAAAAGATAAGCACATTGCAGCAGGAGCATTAAGCAGCGATACTATTGCGTTTTTGCAATTGCAGATGAAAACATTTGTTGAAGATATTTTTGGTTTGAAAAATGTAAGTGCCGAGGATAACGGTAAATTCAAATCAGTAATGCAGATTTTGATTGAGCTGCGCAAGGAAGCAAAAGCAAGAAAAGATTTTGCTACAAGTGATAAAATACGTAATCAGCTTGCTGAAATAGGTGTGCAGCTTAAAGATGAAAAAGGTGGAGAAATGAGTTACAGTGTGTAATATGTTGTAAGTTATATCAATGCGGCTGGTTTTAAAATCAGCCGCATTTTTTTATGAAAAGGCGGGCGAAAACGGAAAACGATCTTCCGGTTGCTGTTCTAAAACTTCAGCAAAGCAAAGCATCATCAAGTATCTTGTTTGCCTGCACCATTGAATAAATTCTTCACTCTTGTTTTCATGGCAAGGAATGTATTCCATCAGCAAGTCAAGATTAAATCCATCAGCGTAAATTCCTGCTCCGGCTTTATCTCCGTCTCTTGAGTTACACCATTGTTCAAAATGGCCTTTAACAGGAACCATTAAAACGGGTTTCCCCAGGTACATGGCTTCGCACACACTTTCAAAACCTGCTGTGGTAACCAATGCTTTTGCACTTGCCATGTACTGTAAAAATTTCTGGTCGTCAAGCGAGTGAAAACAAAGGGTATCATCAAAATGCCATTTGCCTTTTACCGTTTTACTGTCGGTAAAGCAATGAATATTTGTTTCAGGATGTTGTTTATGCCAGTTAATAATTTCCTGCATATATCCTGAGTTGAGAATATAAACCAGTAAATGATCGCCTTTGAATAGTTTCTGCTCGGCAATTTCTTTGCGCAGCAAAGGCGGACTTACAATAATGTTTTTATAGAACTGCTGTTTAAACGGATAAAATGAAAGTGCCAGTAATTTTTCAGAACCTTTTGCTGTTAACTGAGTGTATTTTTTTATTGCAAGCCGGTCGATTTTATTTCCACCTTCAGGAAACTGAAATTCAGGGTGCATATAAACAAACTGGTGAGCAACTGAAATAATTTTTGCATTCAGTGGTTGAAATAATGAGCAAAGTCCAATGAGCGGTTCATAAAAATTCAATATAATATCAGGTTGAAGTTCATCAATCTGCTGCCTGATTATTTTCATGCTTTGGCGAAACTTTTTCCATTGAACCAGGTTTTTCCTGATTGTTTTACCAATGCGGATTGATTTGTTGTCTTTATCGGTAATAAAATTCGGGCTGTGAATAGTAATGAGCGGAGCTTTAATGCGTGCTTTTACAAACTCTGGTATTTGTCGTCTGTCGCTGCTGCCGATTAAAATGGCAGCAACTTTATGACCATAGGATGTGAGCATTTCATAGGCAGCAATAGCCTGGGTTAAATGTCCCCGGCCTTCGCCCTGTACTGCAAATACAAACGTTTTGTTCATTTAATTGGTAATTAAGCTTGGAAGAAATTCATGTGTCACATTCACAGAATGATGGGCAGCTACATAAGTTGTTTCAACAGTAGTTTCTTTCAGCCAGTTGTTATAATAAATTATTTTCCATTCCCCATCGAAAGTTTCAGCAAGGGCACTCATGGTTTCAACCCAATCACCACTGTTGAGGTAATGAATATTGTTGATGTGTTTATCGGCCGCCTGGTGAATGTGTCCGCATATCACACCATCACATTTATTTGCAGCAGCAACAGCACAAAGCTGTTCTTCATAATCGGATATAAATGATACAGCCGATTTTACTTTTGCTTTCACCACCTGGGAAAGCGAGTAATACGCCAATCCTCTTTTTGCCCTGTACTGATTGTAATAACGGTTTACCCATAACAGGAATGTATAACCGACATCGCCCAGTTTTGCAAGCCATTTGAGTTTGGTGGTAACGGTATCAAAAATATCGCCATGTACTACGTAATATTTTTTTGAATTGCTTTGAAGTATATGGTGCCGCTTAATAATAAACTGTCCAAAAGAAAACGGCAGAATTTCATCTAAAAAGTCGTCATGATTGCCACGCAGGTAAATAACTTTGCTGTTGTATTTGTGCATATACTTCATGATGATGCGGAAAAAAGTAGTATGTTTCTTTTTCCATTCGCCCGATTTCTTTAATTGCCAACCGTCAATAATATCACCATTTAAAATAAGTGTATCGCATTTGTGATGATTAAGAAAATCGGCCACCTCTTTTACACGGGAATTGCGGATTCCAAGATGGATATCAGATAAAATAATTGTTTTGTAATATGTTTTCACTACAACGGTTTTACAAAGCTTGAAAGTTGTTGTTACCTCAATATTGCCGGTTGTTTAAGAAAGAATGAATAAATTGTAATGAAATTGTTACCAGATTAATTAAACTGCTTTAAAACAGTCGCAAAGAATGGACTATATTCTGCACCTGGGTAAAGACAAAAAATTGAGAAAAGTACTTGAAAACCAAGACTCTCTTGTACTTGACAGGAGAAAAAAAATCTACCTGCGGCTTTGTGCTTCTATCATGAGTCAGCAGCTTTCAACAAAAGTAGCCGAGGTTATTTACAACCGCTTTCTTGCTTTGTATGGAAAAAAAGAACCAACTGCTCGGCAGATTCTTGATACACCCTTTGAAACATTGCGTAGCATTGGTTTAAGCAATGCAAAGGCAAATTATGTTCATAATGTCTGCCGCTTTTTTATTGAAGAAAAAATCACCGATGCCCAACTCTGCAAAATGAGCAACGAAGAAGTGATTGCAAAACTTACACAGATAAAAGGTGTAGGTAAATGGACAACAGAAATGATCCTGATGTTTTCGTTGCAGCATGAAGATGTGTTTCCAGTCGATGACCTCGGTATTCAGCAGGCAATGACGAAACTGTACAAACTCGATCCTTCAAATAAAAAACTCTTATACGAGCAAATGCTCAAAGTAGCTGAAAAATGGCGACCGTACAGAACCTATGCCTGTATTTATCTGTGGAGGTGGAAAGATGGAGAATAGCTAAATAACTACACTTTCGCATTTATTCAAAAAAGCTTCATCAATTGATGCACCCAAACCAATTGCTTCATCTATTTCAACCACACCATTTTCTTTAAAAATCATTCCTCCAACTACAGGATCTTCTTTCAGCATTAAAGGTGTGTCAAGATCATAATGAACAATCAGATCGCTGCTGTACGCAAAATGAACCAATGCTGTGATGGCCAAACGGCTTTCCATAAAACATCCCACCTGTAATTTGAGGTTGTTTGCTTTTGCCACATCAATAATTTTTAGCGCATGATAAATACCACCACTTTTGCCAAGCTTAATGTTGAAGTAATCAACTGCATTCAGCTTTGCCAAACGTTCGGCATCATGTTCGTCAAAACAACTTTCATCAGCCATAATTTTTATGGGACTGTTTTTTCTTACGTCCGGCAGTTCCATATAATTCCATTTGGCAATCGGCTCTTCGCAATGTTCAATATCAAATTCCTTTAACGTATTTAAAGTTGCAATAGCTGTTTCAACACTCCATCCCTGGTTGGCATCAATACGCAAGGGAAGTTCGTTGCCAATTGCAGTGCGTATTGCTTTTATTCTTGCAACATCATCTGCCGTAGTTGTGCCAAGTTTTACTTTTATAAAAGGAAAGCCCTCATTCATATACTGCTTTGCCTCGTTCGCCATTTTTTCTGGAGAACCTAAGCCAACAGTCATATCGGTTGTAATGATTTTATTTTTGCTGCCGCCAAGAAATTTATACAAAGGTTGCCGTGCATGTTGTGCAGCAATATCATACAACGCCATATCAAATGCACTCTTGATGTTTTCATTTCTTGTAATCACATAATCCATTATATGGGTACAGGCTTCAATATTCAGTGCCTCTTTATCTTTCAATGCTTTTGCTAAGTACTGCCCAACAATAAAACAGGTGTCCATGCTTTCACCGTTAATACTCATGTACGGACTACACTCACCCCAGCCACTGATTCCTTGCGAAGTATTAATCTTCACCACAACATTATCAGCATCGTACTGCGGTCCAAGCGATATAACAAAAGGCTGCTTTAACGGAACAGAAAGTTTATAAATTTCTATTGAAGTGATTTGTAGTTGCATGAGTAAAATTAATTATTCTGATTATTGTTTAGGTCTGCCATGTCCTCTCCTTTTCTCCAATGGCGATAATTTTTGTCAGTTAAAACCAGGAAAAGTTCAATAAGTAAGCCGGTTATAAAAAAGCAAATGAAAAGTAAACAAATAACGAAAACAATTCTTTTCCAGTTTTCTTCGCCAAACTTCTCATCTATATAATACATGTTTGAAAGAGAAACAAAAAGCGAAACTGTTGTAGCAAAACTTAAAATAACCTGGAAAATCATCAATCTTTGAGAGGTCTTTTCAGATAAAATTTCTCCTGGGGCAAAATAATACTGAATGAATCCATATGAGAAATAAATAAACACACCCAACCCTATGGAAAAAAATACCCACATGAGATTATTTCTTTCGATTGAAGTTAATAAAAAAGAGCCTTGTTATGAAGGCTCTTTTTTGTTCAGTAACGTTTTTTTATTTCATAATCTTCAGTTCCTTAATAATGTTTGATGCCCCACCCAATTTATCAATGCACCAAAGAACATAACGGATGTCAACACAAATGGTACGGTTCAGATCTTTATCAAACGCCATTTTATGACTTAATGCTTCGTAGTTACCATCGAAAGCAAGACCAATTAATTCGCCATTGCCATTAATAACAGGCGAACCACTGTTGCCACCGGTAATATCGTTTGTTGTAATAAAACCAATTACCAGTTCACCACGTTGTTTATCGCCATACTGACCAAAATCTTTTTTCTTCAGCAGATCAATTTGTTTTGAAGGAAGATCAAATTCATAATCACCGGCTTTGTATTTTTCAAGCAATCCTTTTGAAGTCGTAACATAATCATACTTCACCGCATCTCTTGGCACATAGCTTTTTACATTGCCATAAGAAACACGCATGGTGAATGTAGCATCAGGATACATTTTCTTCGCCTTTGCAGGATTCATTTCAAGAATTCCTTTCAGGTACAAACGACCAAGATCATTATTCTTGATAGTGAATTCCTGGAAGCGTGGCATAAACTTAACACTGTAGTTTTTAAAGAAAGCACTGGCAATAACGAATGCAGGATCTTCCTGTAGTTTTACAGCGTCGGGGTTTGCAACAAATGCATTCCATTTTTCATCATTCAGAATCATGGTGTTTTTAAAAACAGAAGCAGCATAAGCCTTCCAGGTTGCTTCATCTTTCAGATCGCCAAAGCTTCCTTTCACACTTTCAAAAAAACCAATCGGATGCTGATCTTTTGGCACATCATTGTAAAACATCTGCAATACAGCACCAAGTATATTCTGATCGCTTGGTAAATCATGATCTTCCAGAAATCCTTTGCGTGCTTCAACTGCGGCATTTACAGCTTTTGTTACATCCTCTTTTGTTGCACTTGTTTTAACCAGTGCAGCTTCTACTTGAATGAGCGATGCTGCATAAGCAATCAGCGGTGCTCCAAAAATTCCTTCGTTCATATAAACACGATGTTTGGCATAAGGCCGCCAAGCTGTATAAACCTTTTCCCATTCGGGGAAAATGTTTTCATACTCCGGTTTTCCTTTTGCCCAGCTTATAAATTCAGCTTCAGCTTTTTTCTTTTGTCCGGCTACATCGTATTTCAATAACTGTTTTGTTTCACCATCATAAAACTTCCAGTAGTTGGCAACGCTTGCATAGTTACTTGCCAGCTTCAGTTTGGTGCCTGCATCTTTCTGCATTTCTGCAAACATGTATTTCAAACGAACATCACGCAGTTTAACAAGTGTTGGGTTGTTGATGTCAATTGAAAGATTTACACCCAATGAAGTTTCATAACGGTTTGTGCTGCCTGGGTAACCCCAGATCATTGCAAAATCACCATCCTTCAACGGACGAAGTGATACAGGCAGGAAATATTTTGGTTTAAGCGGAACGTTTGCTTCGCTGTATTCAGCAGGCTTTCCGTCTTTGCTCATGTACACACGGAAAATGCTGAAGTCCCCTGTGTGGCGTGGCCATTCCCAGTTATCAGTATCACCACCAAACTTACCTACGCTTTCTGGCGGTGCACCAACTAAACGAACGTCTTTGTAACGTTGGTAAATAAATGCCAGGAACTGGTTGCCTTTAAACAGCGGACTAACACGGCACTCAATAAACTCATCAGCTTTTGATAAACGCTTGTTGATGGCAGCAAGCACAGCAGCTTGTTTTTCTGCTCTTGCTCTTCCCAATAAAATGCCAAGCGAATCATTTACTTCTTTGGTTACATCGTCAATACGTACAAGAAACTGTACAGTAATTGCTGAGCGGATTTCTTCCTGCTGGCTTTTTGCATAAAATCCATCATGCAGGTAGTTGTGTTCAACAGTTGATGCTGTTGCAATAGCATCATATCCGCAGTGGTGATTGGTAAATATCAAACCCTGGCTGCTTACAATTTCGCCTGTACAACCATTACCAAAAATAATGATCGCATCTTTAAGCGATGCTTTGTTGATGTTGTACAACTGGTCTTTGGTGAGCTTTAATCCTTTTTTCTGCATTTCAGAATACACCTGCTCGCCAAGTAAAAGGGGCAGCCACATACCTTCATCGGCATAGCTGCGCAAAAGCGTAAGGGCTAATACAACCGTTACTAGAATCTTCTTCATAAATACAATGGTTTTTTAGTGCAACAAACGTACGTTAAAAACAAATTGATTCAAGAGGAATTTTATGTAACTGGCAGAACAGCATTGTTCAGCTACATTGGCATCGCACACTGCAGCCGGGGGGGGCTTTAATCGCCTTTTTTTCTTTCGCTGATTTCTCTTTTTATTTTTTCCCTGATGTCAACCTTAGCGCCGCTGAAAACAAAAACAGTTGTACCAAATTCCCTTGCATTGCTGTTGGTAACCGAACCTGCAATAAACGAAGTTTGAAAGTAGGGCGATGTTTTTTGCAGTTCAGTTTCAGCATCTTTTTTTTCTTTAACAAGGATCAGGTTTTCATACTTCTCCGATAAATCAAACCAGTTAATATAATCTGCATTAAACGAAACGGCTTTTATGTTTTGTTTACTGTAAAAATTAATGGCACCCGCCTGGCCATAGTTATCACAAAGTACAAGTGTTTTTCCCTTACCTGCAAGTGCAGTATAGGCACTGTCGGTTTTCTGTGCCAGTTCTTTCCAGCCAAGCATATCTGCAAAATCCTGGGGCAGACTATGATCCTTTCCATCTTCCCATTTCAATAAACCAAACTCTTTATATTTTTCTGCATGTGAAAGAATAAATTCGGGGCTTTTGTTAGGAAACCCGATTGAATAAAAAGGTATAAAAAGTAAAATGGGTAAGGCTAACAAAACAGGTTGTAAATATTTTTTCCAGCCATTGTTGGTAACAGCCGAAAGGTAAACCGAACCAAACGCAATATAAACAGGATAAAGCCCAATGGCATAGTAGCCTTTAGCTTTCAGGTAAGTAAAAACGGCAAGTGTAAAAATAAACGCCCAGAAAAATGATTTGTAATTTCTGAATGGCTCGTAAACAATCAATCCAATTAATGCAGCAATAATTACAATTAATGAACCAGTGAAGAATAAAAGTTGATTCATTAAGAATTCAGATCGTTGTACGTTTACCAACTGTGTTGCTGCCAGTTCTTTCATATGATGAACAACCGGAAAATTATTTTGATACTGCCAGATGATGTTGGGAGAAATCAAAACCAGTGCAAGTAAAACAGCAGCATAAAAATGTTTCTGCACAAAGATAGCCCGCTGTTTGCTGATGAGTATTGCAGGCGCAAATCCCACAAGCAAAAAAGCAAGATTATACTTATTAAGAAATCCAATTGCAAAAATTACAGAACCAGCATAAAGCCATTTTATATTTTCTGTTTTAAAATATTTTATTACAATGAAATAAAAAGCTGTCCAGCATAATATATCAAACGAGTTTGGCTGGAAAAGAGTATTTATGCGTAACAAAGCCGATAGCAATACAGAAGTTGAACCAAGCAGCAACGCAAACATGTTCCCGTTTAGTTCTTCAATTGTTTTCCATACTACAAAAATGGTTAATGCACCAAACAGCGCAGGAAAAGATTTTATCCAGAAAACAGAATTACCCAGTAGATAAACTATTTCAGCAACCCAGGAAGTAAATGGCGGCACGGATAAATAACCCCATGATAAATGCTTCGCCTGATCTAAATGCAAAAACTCATCTCTGTGTAATTCGTATGCCGGACTAATTAAACTGTATTGCAGAACAAATTTTACAAGTATAAATGCAGCTAAAACCAATTTTCTTTTAATCATCTTTATTTTTTTGCAGAGTAATTCTTTAAAAACATCAAATTAAAATATTTGATGTTTACTGCATAAATATTATTTCCTATTGATAAAAAGTTCGCAATTCAATTTCTGAACGGTTACAATAGATAAAAACACTTAATAAAAACAAATTAAATATAGAACTAATATTAGTGATTGTTTCTATTGCTTAAGAGGTTTTGGAAAGTTACATTTGTAACAACCTGGGGCAAACTGCTCCCGGAAAACTATTTCAAAAAAATCCGATCTTATGAAACAAACTTTATTTTGGTTTGTTGCCTTGTTATCTTTCATAAGTTCGTGTGCTTTTTTCAATACTGTTTCAGCACAGTTAAAGGTACAGGCTGGTAAAAGTTATATTAACATCAGCAAACCTGCCGGAGGTGTAATTGAAAATGGGGATGAATTAGAGATAAGAGCTGTACTTTCTGTATCGGGTTCAAGTGTTTATTTTGCCAGGTACAACGATACGGTACCTGGTGGCACCACATACATTTCAAATTCCATACGTTTTTCTACTAATGAAGGACTTGTTTACGGCACTCCTTTACGTGCAAATGGATTATTAACCGATGCCGGAGGAGATGATGAGGCTGTGTATAGTAGCGGCATTATTCGTATTAATCTCGGAAGCTTAACCAGAACAGGTGGACAAACAAGTCCTTATAATGCTGTTGCAGCTTCTACTCCCATTGACGTATTGCCTGCTGCTTCGGGTTGCAGGATTTATAATACCGGAAGGCCAAGTAATTTTGGCAGCACTTGTATTCTCATGGTTACATACCGGGTTTACGTTAATACTACAGCAGGAAGTACGTTTAATATACCAGGGGGCGCTTTTCGTTACAAAACATCAAACACTTCCAATGAGACCACATTACCAAGTATCGTAAAGGCTTTGAATAAAATGACGGTGATGGTTTCTGCATCATTACCGGTGTGCAGTTCTGTTGGAAATAATTCAATTGAAGGGAATGGGGGAAATTTCGGAAGCGGCACAACTCAAAATTTAAACCCTGCTCCTTCAGCAGGAACAGTGGTGCCCGGTTATCAGTGGCAACCTTTTACATCCGGGTCTGGTCCAAACGACAGTATGTTTACAGTAGCCAATAATACCAGCACCGATGGTTCAATCAATTCATCACTGCCTTACCCCAGCAGTCCGTCAAGGTTGTTTGGCCTTTGGGATATTATTGGCGATCATACAAATGCGGCTGATCCTCTTTTAGGAAATGCTCCAACAACACCGGGTCAAACGGGTGGCTATATGGCTGTTGTAAATGCAGCGTATGGAATTAACAATGCAGTTCAGCAAACTGTAAACGGGTTGTGCCCCGATACTTATTATGAGTTTTCTGCATGGTTTAGGAATATTTGCCGAAGGTGCAGTTGCGACAGTTCAGGTAAAGGCTCAGGAACCACCGGATTTAAAAGTTATTTATCGCCTGTAGTGCCAGGTACAATCGACTCTGCAGGGGTTACTCCAAATCTTACTTTCCAGATTGATGGTGTTGATCATTATACAACAGGAAATATTGATTATAGCGGACAGTGGGTGAAGAAAGGATTTTTGTATAAGACAGGAGCATCACAAACATCGTTGAATATTGTTATCAGAAACAATGCACCCGGAGGCGGAGGTAACGACTGGGTGATGGATGATGTAATGTTTGCAACCTGCTTACCCGGCCTTGAAATGAAACCAACTTTAAACCCTACTTATTGCGCCAACTCGCAGGTTGATATTTCTGTGGTGGTACAAACATTTTATAATAATTATTCATACTACCAGTGGGAAGTTAGTGCCGACAGTGGCGCAACATGGAACAATGCTCCGCTGGCATTAACGCCTCAAACACTTAATTACAACTATGTAGCACCAAATTATATTGATACAGTTCATTATCCCTCCTTTATAGCAACAACCGGTATAAATGGTTACAAATACCGCATACGTGTTGCCACATCTCTTTCAAATCTAAGTAATACATCCTGTGCTGTTTATAATACAACCGATGTTATTACAATTAATGTGCCTCCTGCCTGTGTAATACTTCCTGCTGAGGTTGTGAACCTGAAAGCAGAAGCAAAAGATAACAGGACTGTTATTAGCTGGGCCGCAAAAAACGAAGAACAGGTTTTGTGTTATGATGTTGAAAGAAGTGAAGATGGTGTTCTCTTTAAAAAAATCGGAACAGTATATTCGCAGCAAAACGGATTGAATGAAAACGGGTATTTGTTTAATGATGAAGCACTACCTGTTAATAAGATGTATTATCGTTTAAAGATGATTGCTTCAACCGGTTCGTACAAAATGAGTAATATAGTTGAGCTTTATACAGGCAGTAAAAACAAACTGGAAGTATTAAGTGTTGTTAACCCCTTTAACCAAGATTTACGTTTTGTTGTTTCAAACAATAAAAATGAAAAGATTGAAATAATTCTCAAAGAAACAACCGGAAGAACATTACTTGCCAGGGAAATAAATGTTGCTGCAGGGTATAATACTGTTTTGCTCAACATTCCGGCTAACCTCCAAACCGGAATGTATATATTACAGGTGAAGTCTTCAGATGTTGTTATAAATAAGTTTGTGCAGAAAAGATAACACTCATCATTTTGTACTTTTTAAAAGAAAAATAATACTCTACCTGTATCCGATCCAAGAACGGTTGTTACTGTTGTACAGGAAATAAACGTTATTACAAAAACTGAAATTGAATTTATCTTTCACAATTGCGTCTTCAGGCAGTTTTAATTTTTGTGTCATTAATCCATCGGCTTTGCTGTACAGTTCAATTTCTTTTGTTTTGATGTTTAGCAAACCAAACTCAGCATTACTCATGCCAGTGTAGATAACAGTAGTTGAATTGTAATCTTTCAGAACTGCAATTGAATCAATGACAGTTCCTGGTGGCGGAGGCATTTTTTTGGTGTGTCCTACTTTTATCAGTACTGTTTTTTCCCTGATTTCTTTTCCGGTTGCTGCATCGTACGCAACCACCGTTGAGCCTTTTAGAAAATGTACAAGATTTTCCCTTTGATTGTATTGTGCAACGGAATTTGGAAATGGCTGTAGTTGGCCACTGAACAAAGGCTTTATATCATAGGGAATACCGGCATCATCCAGTACATAAGTAAACCACCCGGTTGCTCCATACCCATTTGCAACAAAGGTTTTTAAAGCGGGGCTGTACCACAGTCCCCGTATATCAGCAAGTAAAGAAAGATCAGGTGGCGACATCATTTCGCCAATAGCGTTAAAGTATGCAATGGAATATGTTTTATTACCAACAATTGTTGCATAAAAATTCCGGTTCTTTAAACTAATAGCAACTGTTCCTCCATTTTCACCGGGACCAGATGGCATTTTCATTTCAAAGTTTTTGCGTAGTTGCCTTATTGATTGCGCAGTAGAATAATCCAAAACACAAATGAATATAAGTATGCAAAACAAAAGTTTCTTCATAACGGAACAATTAATGAATAAAAATACAGAAAGGAAGCTTTTGGTGATGTTAAAAGAGAAAGCCGAATAATTCCATAAGCAACGCAATACTTACATGCACCATCCATCCGCCCCAGATACTTTTGCTTTTATAGGAAATGGTACCAAGTATAAGTCCGCCAAAAAAACTGCTGATGGCCTCAAACATAGGTTTACCTAAATGGATTGAAAAGTAAAACAATGCAATGGGAAGAATACATTGTTTGCCAAGTGTTTTCCCCAATACAATAATGAGAAAGCCACGAAAGAATAGTTCAATGCTGATAAAATCTGTTGTATAGGCTGTTTCAAAAAAAAGATAATGCCACGGTTTTGCATTACTGCCAAGATTTTCTGCAATTACTTTAGCTCTCGGGTAAACCAGCGAAAAATCTTTTTGTGCCGAAGCAAACAGCAGTAGCGGCAGCATCATCAAAATAAGCATTGCATAAGATGAAAGCGAAGTTGTTTGTTTAATTCCGAACAATGTCCATGTTCCATACAAATAACGATGTACAAGCAACAATGTTGATGATATAATAAATACTCCGGTTAACCATGCAATGGGCTGATGAAATGTTTTTAAATATTCAGGAGCAAGCACACTGCCGAATAATTGATTTACAGGAAAAGCAACTTTCAGCGCAAATAATAGTGGCGAAATAAATAGAACAAACGCTACGTTTTTTTTCAACGAAAGGGTTACCGTCTGAATAAGAATACCGGTAAGCAGGAAGGTAAAGAACAACAAATAGTACCAGGGTAAACTGAAGAAAAAAGGCTTTGCCCTTAACCAGAAATGAAAACTGCTGAAATAATTAATGTAGCATACGGTTGCAATAATGGCAAAAACAATAAGGTATTTCTGCCACGAAAAAATTTGCCGCAGGTCAGTTATGGTTCCTGTTATCAGTTTTTTCAACGCAGTAGTTGAGTTGAGATGAAAAGCTGTTTTTTTAGTCGTTTAGTTTTTGCCACAGGATGTCTTTCAACTCTACTAAACCTTGTCCGGTTACAGATGAAATAAACACATGCGGAACATTTTTGGGCAACTCTTTTTCAATTGCGTCTTTCAGTTCGTCATCCAGCATATCGCTTTTGCTGATGGCAATGATGAAATCCTTCTGCAGCATTTCCGGATTATATTCTTTCAATTCATTTACCAATACTTCAAATTCTTTTTTATGATTGTTACTATCTGCGGGGATTAAAAAAAGCAATACTGCGTTACGTTCAATGTGCCTGAGAAAACGATGCCCCAGTCCTTTCCCTTCAGCAGCTCCTTCAATAATTCCCGGCAAATCAGCAATACAGAAGCTTTTTGCATCACGATACTCGACCATTCCCAATTGCGGAACCAGTGTTGTAAAAGCATAGTCTGCAATTTTTGGTTTGGCTGCTGTTATTGACGACAGCAATGTTGATTTGCCTGCGTTGGGAAATCCAACCAATCCAACATCAGCCAGTACTTTCAGCTCAAGTAATTTCCATCCTTCAATACCAGGCTCGCCTGGTTGAGCATATTCAGGCACCTGGTTTGTAGCTGTAGCAAAATTTGAATTGCCCAGACCACCTTTACCGCCTTTCAGCAGAATTATTTCCTGCCCGTCTTCCAGAATTTCAGCTTCAAGTTTACCGGTTTCTTCATCACGGGCAATGGTTCCGAGCGGCACTTCAATAATGATATCTTTTCCATCACGGCCTGTTTTATTATTATGCCCACCGGCAGCACCATCTTCAGCAAGGATATTTTTTAGGTAGCGAAGATGAAGTAATGTCCAGAGCTGTGCATTCCCTTTTAAAATAATGTGAGCACCACGGCCACCATCGCCGCCATCGGGTCCGCCTTTTGCTGTAAGCTTGTTCCGCAAAAAATGCTTAATGCCAGCACCCCCATGCCCACTTCGGCAAAACACTCTTATATAATCAATAAAATTTTTTTCCATGTTTGACGGCAAAGATAGTTTTTTGAAACTTGAGTTGATTAGTAACCTTAATAAGCTAGAAGCAAAAAAAAGACCCCCTTGCTAAAAAGCAAAGGGGGGTAAATCAAGGATATTTAATATCCTTTTTATTGTTTTGTAACTCTCTGAACACTTTTCCACCCATCAGTAATCATTTCAACAGAGTAAATACCTGCTTTGAGTGATTCTACTCCTGTAAGAACAATGACATTGTCGCCCGACTGAAGGGTATATTTTTTTGCCAGCACCACCTGGCCGGTCATGTTGCTGATTCTTACAACCAAATCTTCTTTTTTGTCTGATTGTATCTGAAGTTTCATATCACTTGCAAACGGATTTGGATAAACAGCTATTTTAGCTTTGTTATAAGAAAGTCTGAGTGCAACTATACTTGAATAAGTGCTTGAACCGCTTACATCAACCTGCTGAAGTCTGTAATAAACAATTGAATAAGTGCCAACAGCATCAGTATAGTTATATGTTTGCTGTATTGATCCGTTTCCTTTTGAAGTAACCGAGCCGATATTCTGGAAGTGTACACCATCGGTGCTGCGTTGTACAACGAAATGATCATTATTTGTTTCGTTTTCGGTTGTCCATACTAATTCTGCATTTGATCCGCTTTTTTTAACATTAAAACTGCTGTAAACAACCGGAAGAGTTGAGTTGCTTGGAAATTCACTTGATGCTAAATCCGTTAAGCCGGTTACGCTGCTTATCAAAGTGCATTGTACTGTACTTGCGGCTGAATTTGCTGTTGTTTGATCAATAAAATAAATACCATTGCCGGTAGTGATATGTAGTGAACCTGTTTGAGTCCATGCCACACCATTTACACTTGTACCGGTAAATTGTCCGCCACCTGTTTGTACCGTCCATTTTTTTGTGAGTGTAGATGGACTTGTAAGAGAATTCAGCGTGTAAATATATGTATTGCCTCCGGTAATGTTAGCAAGTGCGTACAAAGTGCCGCCTGCAGAAATAGCCAGATCGCCATTCTGAAAGTCAGATGCCGAACCACCACTTATTGTTAACGTTGCATTACCGAATGTATTAACATTGCTGATATTGTTTGTTCCGTTTCCTTGGAACGAAGCAATGTAAAGTGCAGAGCCCCCATCACCTGCAATGATCCAGCCTTTGCCATTTCCGTCAAAACCAAGACGTACAAAGCCAAGTGAAGTATTATCGCCAGAGCCGTTCATATCAATTGATCCAACTTGTGTATTTCCGGTGCCTGTAGGAGTAGCAGCATAAATTCTTACGGTACCGCTATTATTACTTGTATTAAGAATATAATACAGGCAACCTTGCGGGTCATTAACGTTTGCCTTGTTTTTGCCAAGGCCTGCTGTGCTTTGTGTAGGTGTAAATATATCTACCGGGCCATTAATAATTGCACCAGTTACAGGATTTACCTGGTAAGCTTTTACCGTACCTGTACCAGACGTTGAATAAAGGTTTGGGGTAAAGACATTTACTGTAACAGAAGATGTTGTTGCTGTGTTGCCATTACTTGTTCTTGTTACTGTACAGGAAACAGTGTAAGTGCCGGCAGAACTAAACGTAATTGTTTTTTGATTTGAAAATCCACCAGATCCAACTGATGCCGGATTTGAGTCTGAAATAGTGTACGAACCACCGGAAATGCTCCATAAATAACTATAAGTAGCACTGTTTGAATTACTTCCCCAGTTGTTATTTCCTCTGGTTGCTGTAAAATTAATTGACCCACCTGCAAATGTTGTTTGAGTAAATGATGGGCTGATAGATGCAGATTGCGCATAAATGGTTACGGAAGCTGTAGCAAAAGACAGCATTAATAATAACCTCTTCGTTACAAGAGTAAAAAGTTTCATAATTAAAGGTTTAAATTAAAACAATAGCGGCTTAAGAAAGGAAGAGGACCTTAGTACGGTATTGAGAGGATTGGAACCAATAAAAAGGGTCTTTAATTATGATAGTGGATACGGCGTAGAGGATTATAAAAAGATATGGTTTTTAGGTATTAGTTTTATGGAAAACAAAAGTACATAGTAAAATATTTATATGCAAATATTTTTTATATTATTTTTTAAACAAATGTAACTTTTCCTAAATGTGGAGTTGTGTCTGGTGTGTTTCTTTTATTAGCTAAACAATTATTAAAGAAGCCTGAATAGGTATATGTTAACACTATGAGTTGTTCGTTTTCATCTGTAAAAAGAGATTGTGCTTTTTATAAAACAAACAGGGTTAGGTTTACTTTTGCAGTTATACACTGTAGTTAACTCAACGCTATGAATAAAGAGCAGCAATATTTTCATCAGTTCAGAAAAAAAATTATTGGAATAGATACAAATTTTGAATCTGCTTTTGGTTTTCAAAAAATGATTTATGCTGACTGGACTGCAAGCGGCCGGGCTTATGCGCCAATTGAAGAGCGTATTCAGAAAGAAATTATGCCTTTGCTTGCCAATACACATACCGAAACAACTGTTACCGGAACTGCTATGACAAAAGCCTATGAACAGGCAAAGCAGATTATTAAACAGCATGTGGGTGCCGGGGCAGATGATGTGTTGATTTTTGCAGGCAGTGGAATGACGGGGGCTGTTAATAAACTTCAGCGCTTGCTCGGATTAAGAATTCCTGAGCGTATTATGGATTATGTAAAGAAGGGAACACTCCCTTCGGTTGAAGAACTGAAAAACAGGCAGGTGAGTATTCATTCTCTATTCAGCAATTACCTTGATATTGATCCTTTATGCAAACCGGTAATTTTTGTTTCACACATGGAACATCATTCAAATCAGACTTCCTGGCTTGAAACCATTGCTGATGTTGAAATTATACCAAACGAGGCTACTGGCAATATTGATCTGCATGCACTGGAGCAGCTTATGATCAAACACAGTACCAGGCAAAATAAAATTGCAGCCATCACAGGTTGTTCAAATGTAACAGGTATTCAAACACCCTATCACAAGGTGGCGCAGATTGTTCATCGTTATGGCGGGCTTTGTTTTGTAGATTTTGCCTGTTCAGCGCCATACATTAACATTGATATGCACCCTGATGAAGAAGGAAGTGATTTGGATGCTGTCTTTTTTTCTCCTCATAAATTTTTAGGTGGTCAGGGCACTCCCGGAGTTTTGATTTTTAACCGTAAACTTTATCACAATATTGTGCCCGATCAGCCAGGCGGTGGAACGGTTACATATACCAATCCGTGGAAATATCATGAATATATTTCTGATATTGAACACAGGGAAGACGGAGGAACGCCTCCTTTTTTACAGGGAATAAAAGCAGCTCTTGCAGTTAAGCTGAAAGAAGAAATTGGCGTTGAGCAAATGTTGCACAGGGAAGAAGAGTTACTGAAAATAATTTTTGACAAACTTCCTTTTATACCCGGTGTTGAAATTCTTGAAGGCCAAAACAAACAACGGCTTGGTGTGATTTCATTCATTATCAGGGGAACTCATTTTAATCTGGTTGTTAAATTGCTGAATGATCGGTTTGGAATACAAACGAGGGGCGGTTGTGCCTGCGCTGGTACGTATGGTCATATTTTACTGCATGTAGATGAATTGCATTCCTATGAAATTCTCGATGAAATACACGAAGGTGATCTTTCCTGCAAACCGGGTTGGATACGCATGTCTGTTCATCCGGTAATGACCGATGAGGAGGTTGTTTTTATGCTTGATGCAATACAACAGGTTGCAACTAATTACCAGGAATGGAAAAACGACTATGTGTATGAAGCAGAAACAAATGAGTATCATCATAAAACATTTGATGATAAAACTACTTCGTTGGTTAATGACTGGTTTAACAAGCCATTGTAAAAACGTCAGGCTGTTTTGCAACAGCAGTTAGTCTTTTGCAGGTGGGTATTTTGGTTGATAAGTTTTTAGCAGTTCTTCAATAGTTACTCCGTACGAAGTTTTGTTATACGGTATTTGTATTGAAGGAGAAATATCAGGAAACAGTTTTTTTACCTGAGTTTCGTTGCCATCAGTAACACGGATAAACTTCCATGTTTTTCCTTTGTCGTAGGTTACACCAACATTGCTGCTTACTGTGCTTACAGTAATGCTGTCAATCGTCATTTGCAGGTAACTTTCAACTACACATTGCCATTGGTTTTTGTAATTGATAAGTTGCAGTACATTCCCTGCGCCCATACTGTTGATTTTTGCATCGTTCAGAGCATTCATTTGTTGCTCAATAAAAGAAATGAAGTTTTTTTCTCCTCCAAGCATTTTAATTAAGGCTGGATGCATAAAATGGGTAAACGTTGGCCAGTCTTTTTTTTCAAATGACTCTGAGAGGCTGTCCATTCCCGCCTTTATGTTTTTTTTCAGAAATGTTGTGTCGTTTTGCGCATAACTGCCTGCAGAAACGAAAAAAAACAAAAATAGAAAGTAGGTTTTCATTGGTTTAATGAAAAAAGTTTAAAAAGTAAAACAGGTAAATTATTTTTTCATACCCTCAACCAGAATAACAATCATGTTGTCTTCCAGTTCACTTCCGCTGATTTTTGCTGTTGAGCGATGCCAGCTTTCAATTCCACTTACTGCCTGTAACATAATAACAACAGCAGTAGGGGCATCAATTTTTTTAATTTCTCCTTTTTTAATACCGTCTTCAATAATTGAGGCTAATCGTTTACGGTAGTTGCGGCGTTGAATTCGGAAGTTGGAAAGATAAGGATCATCCAGGTGCTTCCACTCCCTGTCGCTCACAATTACTTCTTCATAATTTTCCACCATTTGTTGAATGTGAAAACGCAGAAGTGTTTCGATTTTTTTTAACGGTTCGGCGTTGCTGGTTTCAATTTCATCGAGATGAGAATTAAAGCGGTTTGCTACGTTAAAACAGATTGATTCAAGGATTTCGTTCTTAGAACGGATGTGATTGTACAAGCTGGCAGCTTCAATACCGAGATTTTCAGCAAGGTCCCGCATGCTGGCGGCACCAAATCCTTTTTCCCGGAAAAGAGCAGCTCCGGCTTTTACAATGAGGTCTTTGCGGTTGCCGTTTTTTGGCACTTTCAGTTTTCCCATGTTACAAAAATATAGTGTTTAAGCGGCTTTTTCCAAAATACCCAAAAGGCGGTATTTAAACACGTAAAACATCATTCTATTTTTACGGCATCAAAAAACAAAGAACATGAAAAAGAAACTCTTCTTCCTTACTCTTATCTTCCTTGCATTTATTGTATCTGCTCCAATATCGGGCAAATCGCAAAGCAGCGATTACTACTATTACGAAAGCATTTCAAACCCTGGCAAAACCATTAACTTTCTTATTGGCGTTTATGTTACAAAAAACGAGTACATAACCCGTGATGACGGTACAGGTTACACCAAAATACGCATGGCGGTTATTAACCAGGAAGGTGCCAGTACTTTCAAGTGGAGCGATTATAAAATCTACATCAAATTAAAAAACAACGATATGTTCTACAACTATACCACTCAGGCAAAAGATGGAGATTTGTCCTGTAACTGGTCTGTAGAACCCGGTCAGAATCATATTCAGTATATCTGTTTTGACAAAGCTTTTGACATCAGCCAGATTGATATGATATGGCTTGGCATGAGCGATAATAAGTTTTTCGATCTTGTACGCAGCGACAAGTAAGAAATCAGAGTTTTCGTTTTTCAAAAAGCGCTATCTATAATGATGGCGCTTTTTTTATTCGTTTTCTTCGCAGGTAAGCTTGTACCCATTACCTTTGCCCGGTTCAAAAAAATAACAGTTATGTCATTAGTTGTAGTTGGTTCAATGGCGTTTGATGCAATTGAAACCCCTTTTGGAAAAAGCGATAAGATTATTGGAGGTGCGGCGACTTATATTGCATGGAGTGCTTCAAACTTTACGCAGCCAATTAAACAGGTTTCAGTTGTTGGCGGCGACTTTCCAAAGGATGAGTTGCAGATGCTTGAAGCAAGAGGTGTTGTGGTTGATGGAGTTGAAATAAAAGAAAATGAAAAATCTTTTTTCTGGAGTGGAAAGTATCATCTTGACATGAACACAAGAGATACGCTTGAAACACAACTGAATGTTCTGGGGTCTTTTAACCCGGTTATACCCGATAGTTACCAGGATTGTGAAATACTGATGCTGGGTAATCTTTCTCCTGCTGTTCAGAATACAGTGATTGATCAGTTAAAGAATAAGCCTAAACTTGTTGTGCTCGACACCATGAATTTCTGGATGGAAACGGCTATGCCTGAGCTTGAATCTGTGCTGAAGAAAGTGGATGTATTGCTGGTAAATGACAGTGAAGCCCGTGAGCTGAGCGGGCAGTTTTCATTGGTAAAAGCTGCCAAAGTTATTTTGGGTATGGGCCCTAAATTCCTGATTATTAAAAAGGGTGAGCATGGCGCTTTGCTGTTTAATGATGATAAAGTGTTTTTTGCCCCGGCGCTACCTTTAGAAGAAGTGTTTGACCCAACTGGAGCAGGCGATACTTTTGCCGGTGGTTTTGTTGGACATATTGCCAAAACAAAAGACATCAGTTTTGAAAATATGAAAACAGCCATTATTGTTGGAAGTGCAATGGCGAGTTTCAGTGTTGAAAAATTCGGTACGCAACGGCTGAAAGAAATTACCAAAGCTGATATTGATGCACGCATTCAGCAGTTTGTACAACTGGTGAACTTTGATATTGAACTGGTTTAATCAGCTATTCAATACGGAACGTAAAAGATAATAGTTTTCCCTTGCAAGAGCTTATCTTATTCAAAGCTCTGTATGTTTTTTCAGAAATACAACGGATTTCTTAGCCTGGTTGTAACGAGCAGGCGCTTGAGGCTTCTGTCAATTATTTCGCCCATATTTCTGCATTTTTCAAATGAAGCATCTTCGTAATGAGCCGAAAGTTCAAGACCTAACTGTTTTACTTTTTCAGGTGTGCTTACTTCGTCTTCTACAACCACATCCCGTAAATCACGCAGGCGGTAACGTTGTTCTTTAATTCTTCTTGCAACCAGAGCCCTTTCTTCCTGCTGGTATTGTTCAATTACATCTTTGTTGAAATTTTTCAAAGCCATTTCTACGTAAGGAAAGTTTTCTTTGAAATACTGGGGCAGATATATTTTTAATGAGCCTTCATAAAACTGCTGGTCAAAATCAATGGCACGGATCCGGAACTGGCAGTCGTCGAAATCAGGTGTAATGTCAAACACAAAATTATAAGCACGCATATCGCCCAGCAAACGCACAAAACAGCGTTCGTTGAATTTTACAAACTCTTTACCTATACGTTTAATATTAAACTCTGGCCGGCCGGAATACATGGGTAAAAAAACATCTCCCGGTATGCCGGGAATGTGTTCCTCAACCAATGTATTTTCATCAACAATATAGTTTAACTGGTTGGGCGAAAGCAAATGTTCCAGTTCTAATCCATAAACACGGGAAGCATCCGGTACTTTAATGTAGAAATAATCATGTACATCATTGTAACTGTTTACAATTCTTATGCGGAATGGATGTGTGTTTCCAAAAGTGCAGAAATCAATACGTTCAATATACAAATGCCGCTGGGCATTAATATCGCCACCTGCTTTCAGCATGGCGTAAATCTGTTTCAGTGAATTGTGTATTTCTTCAATCTGTGCCTGCGGGTAAATTACACTTTCCCACAAAGTGTCTTTTCCTCTGCCGTCAATTACCGGAATTGTTTCAAGAAAGTATTTGAGTTGTTCGTATGAAACGGGTAGTTTTTTTTCACGTTGGTATTGCTGCAGGTATTTATGCAGCGATGCGTTAACAGGATAAATTATTTTTTTCTTACTGATCATTTCTTGATATATGCAAACACACGTTTTTCAATGCCAAGTTACGGCAACTGATTGTTCGGGAAATTATTTGCTGTATGATTTTCGTCAAAAGCAGAATGATCGTTATCAAATTTAATCAGAAACGTCGGGCAAGAACCACCTGGTTTTTGAAACGTTTTATTTTTCCGCTAAGGTTAAAAACTTCTGTAAATATAACATAAGGGCCAACAGGTAATTGCTGAAATTTATCATTCAACCCATCCCATCTGAAAATTCCTGTTTGACTGCAAACCGCATTTCGCTGTAACGATTTTACAGCTCTGCCTGCTGCGTCGAACACTGTAATATTCATTGTATAACCTGTTTGTGGAAATCGGTATGAAATGGTTAAAAAGTCGTCTGTTCCGTCGTTGTCGGGTGAAAATACTTCGGGGAGAACAGATACATCGCCTTTAACCTGCAGGTCAATTCTGAATTGAGAGTTTTGATATGACGGTGTTCCGTAACCGGCATCTTTTGAAGCGCTGTGCCAGTTGTCTTTATTTTGTGTTCTGGCATTGGGATCAATTCGTTCTAACGAAATTCCTTCAGCATTTGTAATCAAAGCAAAATGCCAGTTCTCATCATATACCAGCTCATCCACAACAGCGCCGGTTAAATTTACCAGTACAACATTTCCTTTATCGTCGGGGAATGAAGGCATGCTGGAAATATTAATAAATGCAGAAAGATTTTTAGCTGTGTACTGGCGTTTTACTACCTGGTCATCTTCGCTCAACACCAAATATTCTCCCGGGAAAAAAGCAATATTTGAGGAGCTGATTTGTTTTAAATTACTAATAATACCGGTGCTGTTCCTGTTTGCAATAAACAAATCTTTCAGGTTGGCGATTTTACTGCTTCGGTTGTACAGTTCAACATAATCTGTGCCATCGGTTTTTGGATTAAACAATAGCTCATTTATTACAATATCGTTACTATCAGCCAGAATACTTAACCCAAACTTTCCTGTATTAAATGCGCCAATTGTATTTGCGGCGCAATCTTTAACTCCGGTTACGGTAACTGTATAGACCTTGTTTCGTTGCAAAGCGGTTGAGAACTTAAGCTGTACAGAATTAAACAGTGGTGCAATGCAAATTGCCGATGATGCTTGCCCAAGCCCATCGCTGATAGAATAATTGGCAGCAGTAGCAGCACTCAGGCTATCAAGTGGTTCTTCAAAACTTAAAAGCACAGTAACACTATCGGCAGCAAATGCACGAAGTAAAACAGGAAGTGTTACATCTTTATTCGTATCATTAACAGAATTATTTTTTCCGGGGGTACCTCCTTTTACATCAATACTTGCTTTCCAGTTACTGCTGCCACTGCACGGGTTTTTTATATCAATCATTTCAAGCGTCCAGCCGCCGTCACTTTTTACAGCATTGTTGAACCATGTTTTGCTGTATTCAACTGCATGAATGGTTGCGCCTGTGTTGCTGCGCAGAAAAATTATATCGCCATCATTATCTAAAGAAGGAAAGCTGGTTACTGCAAATGTTCTCCCAAATGGCTGCATATAGCTCAATGCCGATGTGCCGCAGATAATCGCAATGCTATCTGGCTGTAATAAGAAATTAGGAAGTACGCCGCTTACACTGCTGGCATCTCCTACACGCCAGTTTTGAATATTAATGGGCGAAGAAGATGTGTTTCTTATCTCAATCCATTCGTAGTTTGGTAAGCCTATTTGTGGCGAAGGATCGCTCATTATTTCTGTTATCAGCACATCGTACCTGTTTTGTGAAGAAAGGGTGCTTGTAAATAAGCAAAAACAAACAATTGTTGTAATAAGTGTTTTTAAAAGCATGTTTTAAAAATAATATTATTAAAACTGTTCACTAAATATTGTTGAAATTTTTTTCTATACAATTTGGCTAAACCCCTGCTGAGCCCTACTTTTGCACCCGATGATGATAAAGAAACATACAAAACGCACTAAGAAACAGTTCCTGAAGGGAAGGTAACGTTGTACGTTTGGTATAAACATAATAACAGGCCTTCCCGAAATGGAAGGCCTTATTTTTTAACCCCGTCAGACACCCTCGTCGGACGGAAATATTAATCAATAAAAAACAAATCTGTCCGACGAGGGTGTCTGACAGGAAACAAACAAAATGAAAGTTGCAGTAGTTGGCGCTACAGGTCTTGTAGGAACCAAAATGTTACAGGTATTAGCAGAAAGGAATTTTCCCGTTACAGAAATCGTTCCCGTTGCAAGCGAAAAATCAGTTGGCAAAGAAGTGGAGTTTAAGGGAAAGAAATACAAGGTGGTAAGCATGACTGATGGTATTGCTGCCAAACCTGCTGTTGCTTTATTTTCAGCCGGTGGCGGCACCTCGTTGGAATGGGCTCCAAAGTTTGCTGAAGCAGGTATTACAGTGATTGATAACTCAAGCGCCTGGCGCATGGACGACACAAAAAAATTAGTAGTGCCTGAAGTAAATGCGGATGTACTTACTGCTGATGATAAAATTATTGCAAACCCCAACTGTTCTACTATTCAGATGGTGGTGGCATTACAACCTTTACATAAAAAATACCAGATTAAAAGGGTGGTTGTTTCAACCTACCAAAGTGTAACAGGTACAGGTAAAAAAGCAGTTGATCAATTAATGGGCGAGCGTGCAAAATCTGTTGCCGGAAGTACAGAAGAATACCCGATGGCATATAAATATCCAATTGATCTGAATGTAATTCCGCAAATTGATGTGTTTCTTGAAAACGGTTACACCAAAGAAGAAATGAAAATGGTGAAAGAAACCAACAAGATTATGGGTGATGATAGTATTCGTGTAACTGCAACTACTGTACGTATTCCTGTAATGGGCGGACATAGTGAAAGTGTGAATATTGAATTTGCAAACGACTTTGATCTCAACGAAGTGAAGGGCCTGCTGAGTAATGCTCCAGGTGTTATTGTTGTGAATGATGATGCAGCACAGCAATACCCAATGCCAATGGATGCACACGAAAAAGATGAGGTATTCGTAGGCCGTATCCGCAGAGATGAATCACAACCAAACACCCTTAACCTGTGGGTAGTGAGCGATAACCTGCGTAAAGGCGCTGCAACAAATGCTGTGCAGATTGCAGAATACCTGTTGGGGAAAGGATTGTTGTAAGGTGATTGTAAAAATTATAAAGGGACGATGGTTCATCATCGTCCCTTTCATTTAATAAATACTTTGACAGATTTTAAACAGTTAATCCCTCATTCAAAAACTCAATCAATGGTTGCAGCACTTCAAATGAATGTACTACTTTTTTTAGAAGGTCTTTTGAGGTGAGATCAGCATCGCTGATATTTTGCATACCAATCCAGCTTTTAAGTTTAATATATTCAATAGCAGGATTATCAGCTTCATAACCTTTTGGCGGACGGGTAAGTTTCATGTCTTCGCCGGTATATAAATCGCCATAAACAGATTTGAACGATTTGCTGTTGATGATTTTATGAAACTCTTTCCAGTTATAATCAATTTCCTGTCGCACTTTTTTTAACTCGTCAGGCATAGCCATGTACAATCCTCCACCTGTAAAACATTCACCGGGTTCAAGATGAAAATAATAACCGGCACTGCTCATCGCTTTCTTTCCTCCTTTATTAATGCTTGCTCCAAAGTTTGTTTTGTAAGGCGATTTGTCTTTTGAAAAACGTACATCCCTGTTTATGCGGAACAAACAATCTTTTGCTTTAAGATGAGCAATCTGCGGATCTTTCTTTCCGTGTTTTTCAATGATGGCTTCAATAAAAGCTGCGAAATCGGCTTTCGCTGTCTCATAAACTTTTCGGTTGGCATCAAACCATGGTTTGTTGTTGTTTTTCTTTAAATCTTTTAAGAACCTGATAGTTGAAGATTGAAGCATTATAACAGAGATAATTTTTGATAAAGATTAAAGATAAAAAAAGTTGAGCAGCTTAATCCGCAACTCAACTTGCCACTTAATACTTATTGCTTATAACCGATCATTCAACTCCACCCCAGTTTTCGCCACTTCTTATGCGGTATAAAGTCATTTCACTTACGCCATATTTTTTTGCCAGTTGTTTATAGGTAATACTACGGTTTGGATCGTGAATAACTTTCTTGATTGTTTTAACCTGTGCCGGTGAAAGCTTTAATCCTTTTTGTGTTGCACTACGTTCTTTCTGTAGTTTTTTATACGCAATTTTTTGCGGGCTTTTTTGCTGGTGTGCCGACATTTCTTCCAGGGTAGCCCATTTTAAATTCGAAATTTTATTGTCGGTTTTATTATGATTCAGATGTATAACATATTTACACCTTTGCGAAGGTTTTTTGCTAAACAGTTTTGCTATTTCACGATGCAGATAAATAGTTCCTTTATTTTCTGCCCGGTGAAGGTTTAGTGTTCGGTACCCTGTTGTGATAGAACCGTTCAGCAGTTTACCGTCTTCTGTTATATCAGAAGAATAGCTGGCACATCGTCCAAAATTTGAAACGGCGTATTTCTTTCGCAATTGTTTCCATCCGGCAAATTGCAATTGTTTCCATTGTTCGCCAGAGAATTTCTTTATCATACAATAAATTGATTGGAGGTATTAAATATACAACAGCAAACCCCGTACCTGCAAGTAGTTGTTCATATTATTTTTTCAGCATATCCAGAAATTCTTCTTCGTTGATGATTTTAATGGTGCTTATTTTTTTTGCTTTTTCAAGTTTACTCCCTGCATCTTCTCCCACAACAAGGTAATTAAGCTTTGCACTAACGCCACTTAGTATTGTAGCTCCCTGTTGTTCTGCAATTTTTTCTGCCTGGCTGCGTTTTAATGTGGGCAATGTTCCTGTAAACAAAAACGTAATGCCGGTTAAGTTGCCATCGTGCTGTTGTTCTTTTTGTTCGTTTTTTAACTGCAGGCCAAGTTGCTCTAACTGCCCAAGCATTTCAATATTTTCTTCATTGCTGAAGAAGGAATGAATGCTTCCTGCAACTCTTGGGCCAATGTCTTCTAATTGCTGAAGTTCTTCCGAGTTTTTTTCTTTTATATCTAAGAGATGCTTTGTTGAATTAGCCAGTGTTTTTGCAGTTGCTTCACCAACAAAGCGAATGCCCAGTGCATTGATTAAGCGAAACAGTGGTTGTTTTTTTGAGTTTTCTAAAGCAGCTTGCAGGTTCTCAACGCTTTTTACTCCAAAGCCCTCTGTTTTTTTTATCTGATCGTATGGCAACTGGTATAAACCGGGTATTTCTTTTAAGAAACCAAGTTCATAAAACTTACGCACATTGGCCTCTCCCATGCCCCGAATATCCATCGCATCCTTGCTGGCAAAATGAATAATGCGTTCAACAATCTGTGCTTCGCAATGATAATTCATGCAACGCCAAACTGCTTCCCCCTCGGGTTTTTCAAGTTTGCTGTTGCAGATAGGACAATATTCAGGAAACTGAATTTTTTCTTCATCACCGTTACGCAATTCGGCCATTGATTTAACTATGTACGGAATTACATCACCGGCACGTTCAACCAGTACCGTATCGCCAATCATTAAATCTTTATCAGCAATAAAATCTTCATTATGTAATGAAATACTTGTTACCGTTACGCCACCAATAGCAACCGGATCAATTTTTGCAACAGGAGTAACTGCGCCGGTTCTTCCCACTTGGTACTCAACTGCACGCAGTTTACTGGTGCCTTGTCTTGCTTTGAATTTATATGCAATTGCCCAGCGTGGGTGGTGACTGGTCATGCCCATTTTATCCTGTAGTTGCAGATCATTTACCTTAATCACCATGCCATCAATTTCATAGGGAAGATTATCTCTCTTTTCTTCAAACTCATTGATGTGATCGATAACAGCCTGTATGCCTCTTACAACTTTCTTTTCTTTTTCAGGACTACGGAAACCAAGTTCCCACATGAGTTTTAAAGCATCGCTGTGTGTATGAATAACGTTGACCGTTGACTGTTGATCGTTGTTCTGAATTCCGGCCATCGACATAAATCCTACATGATAAAGAAATGCTTCGAGATTTCTGCGTGCAACTTCCTTCGCATCTTTGATGCGCAACGTACCGCTTGCGGCATTACGTGGATTAGCAAGCGGTGGCAAATTTTCTTCAGCTAACTGATCGTTATATGCTTTGAAATTTTTCTTGCTCATTAAAATTTCACCACGTATTTCAATTTGTTTAATTCCGTATTTTGAAAATGGAGCCGATAAAGGAATTGATTTGATTTGCCTGATGTTGGTGGTAATTTCTTCGCCTTCTGTTCCATCGCCTCTTGTTGCACCACGGGTGAGTAAATCATCTTCATAAATCAACGAAATACTTGCACCATCAAATTTGGGTTCAACACAGTACTCAATTTCATCCAGCCCACTTGCTTCTCTTGCCTTGCGATCCCAATCGTACAAATCATCAGCATTGTAAGAGTTTTCAAGGCTGAGCATAGGAACAAGATGCTGTACTTTTTTAAAATCATTTCCCAAACCCTTTGCCACACGCTGTGTTGGCGAATTAGGTGTGATGAGTGAAGGATCAGCCGCTTCGAGCTTTTCCAGTTCTTTGTACAACTGGTCGTATTCATAATCACTGATGAGCGGATCGTTCAGTATATAATAACGGTATTCATGAAAACGCAACACATCACGAAGCGATCCGAGATGGCTGGTTGTAATTGCATGTTCATGAACGACCTTTAGTAATTCTGTTGTAGTATGCTGTAATTCTTTTGTTGTGGCTGGCGAATACATGTTATTTAAATGAGCAGTAAAAATACAAGGACTATTTGCAAAACAAATTAATTTAGCCTGCAATTCTTTTATTATGATCAGGTACATTTTCTTTTCATTGCTTGCAGCAGCTTTTTTTCCAATGAGCGAAAAAACAACTGTAGATACATTGTTCATCAACGGAACTGTATATACGGTTGATGCTGCTTTTTCAAAAACTGAAGCTGTTGCTGTAAAGGATGGAAAGATTGTAGCTGTTGGAAAAACAGTTGAGCTGCAGAAACAGTTTTCTGCAAAACAAATTGTTGACCTGCATGGTAAATATTTATTTCCGGGATTTATTGATGCACATGCTCATTTTTTAAGTTATGGGCTAAGTCTGCGTATTGTTGATCTTACCGGAACCAAAAACTGGGGCGAATGTTTGAAAAGAGTGAAGCAATATGCTGCAACAAAAAAAATGCAAGCAACCGAATGGATTGTTGGAAGAGGCTGGGATCAGAACGATTGGAATGTAAAAGAATTTCCTGTAAACGATTCGCTGAACGTGTTGTTTCCTCAAAACCCGGTATTGCTTACAAGGGTTGATGGGCATGCAGCAGTGGTGAACGATGTTGCGTTAAAACTGAGTAATGTAAATGCAGCAACAACTATCAGTGGAGGAGAAGTGATTGTAAAAAACGGAAAACCAACAGGTGTACTAATTGATAATGCTGTTGATTTTGTTGGTGATCGTATTCCTGCGCCAACAGAACAGCAGATAAAAGACGCATTGCTTGGCGCACAGAAAAATTGTTTTGCAGCCGGGTTAACAACAGTAGATGATTGCGGCTTATCGTATGGAAGCGTTCTGCAACTGGAAAAATATTACAAGAGTAGAGAATTAAAAATGCGTTTGTACGTAATGCTGAGCGATAACAAATGGAATTACATGGCCATTTTTAAAAGAGGAAAAATTAAAACCGATTATTTGAATGTGCGGAGTTTTAAAGTGTATGCTGATGGCGCACTTGGATCCAGAGGGGCCTGCATGCTGCAGCCTTATACCGATGTAAAAGATCATTATGGATTTTTATTAAGCAGTAAGGAACATTTTGATTCAGTTGCATCTGTTATTTATAAAAATGGTTTTCAAATGTGTACACATGCTATTGGCGACAGTGGGAACAGGATTATCTTAAACACGTATGCGAAATACTTAAGGGGATCGAATGATTTGAGATGGCGAATTGAACACGCACAGGTAGTGAATAAAAATGATTTCAGCTTGTTTGGACAGTTCAGCATTATTCCGAGCGTACAGCCAACACATGCAACGAGCGATATGTACTGGGCTGAGCAGCGTGTTGGCAATGAACGTATAAAAGGTGCGTATGCTTATAATGATTTGCTGAAACAGAATAGCTGGATTCCATTGGGAACAGATTTTCCTGTTGAAGATATATATCCGCTGAAAACGTTTTATGCAGCAGTATTCAGGAAAGATGCGAAAGGATGGCCTGCTAATGGTTTTCAAAAAGAAAATGCGTTATCAAGAGCAGATGCAATTAGAGGAATGACTATCTGGGCTGCGAAATCAAACTTTGAGGAAAACGAAAAAGGAAGTATTGAAAAAGGAAAGTTTGCTGACTTTGTTATTCTTGATACTGATTTAATGACAGCATCATTTGAACAGATATTGAAAGCACATGTACTCAAAACTGTTTGTGGAGGTGAAACAGTTTATACCAGGTGATAAATTAGGAACAGTTTTTTTTGAATTTTTACTTCATTCTATGCCGCTTCATTTCTGAATTCCCTCGGTGTGCTGTTTTTCTTTCGTGTAAATACTCGGTTAAAGTAAGTGATGGATTCAAAGCCTGCACTTCTTGCAATTGATGAAATTTGTTTGTCTGTTTCAATTAACTGGTAACAGGCATAGCCAATGCGTATATCATTGAGATAATCTGAAAACGTTTTTCCGGTTGCCCGTTTAAAAAATTTACAAAAGGCGCTGGGCGATATATTAATAATTGAAGCAGCATCATTGATAGAAACCGGCTTGGAAAAATTATTTTCTAAATAAGTACAAACCTGGTTAATGCGCTGCTCTTTGTTTTTAACCTGTGAAACATCATAATCCGATGAGGCCAGCTTTCTTCCTTTTTGTTTGGATAACTGCCCCAGCAGCCATATCAGATCGTTTATTTTTTCAACGCCTGTTTTTCCGGGCAGGGCTAAAATTTTGTCTTTAAACAGTCTGCTGTTTTTAAAATGCAAACCATTTTTGCTGTTTTGCAACAGCCGTTTAATGCTTTCAAACTCATTCAGCCCGATAAAGCTGTTGAACAGTGATGCAGAAAACTGGATCACCACAAAATCGCAATTCTTGTTTTTTATTTTCCGGTCGGTAACCCATGTGTGAGGCAAATCAGGCCCAATCAGTACAAGATCGCCTGCCCTAAACTCTTCATAACTGTCTCCAACAATGCGTTTGCCTTCTACATTTATCTTATAAGTCAGTTCATATTCCGGGTGGTGATGCCAGTAAAATTCAAGATAAGGCAGGTTCATGCGGTAGGCAACCATAAAAGGTTTGCCTTCGCCCGGAACAATCTTTTCAAGTTCAGCTTTCATCATAGCTAAAAAGGCAGAAAAATTTGTCAGCTAAAGTAAACAATGTTGGCAATATAGTGTAATAAATTGGAATTATAGTTCAATTTAATGCGGAGGCTACTTTATAGCTTTGCATTATATTTATCTGCAAACCGGCCGCATAAAAACGCCTGTTTGTAATATTAAACTAATAATTGGGTAATAATTAGTGGAAAAAGAATAAAACGATTGCATCTCATGAAAAGACTATTACTCGTTTTGATTTGTTTGCCGGTTGTTTTGCTTACTAAAGCACAACTTCTTTCATTCACCCCCGATTTTCCTGTAGATAACAGTAATGTAACTATTACAATGGATGCTACTAAAGGAAACAAAGGTTTAATGGGCTATACCGGAGATGTATTTGTGCATATTGGTGTAATTACAAATTTAAGTACTAGCACTACCGACTGGAAATATACAAAAACAACCTGGGGTAGTACAGATGTGAATTATAAAGCAACGGTTGTTTCAAGCAATATCTGGTCGTTTACAGTAAATAATATACGGAGTTATTTTGGCGTACCTGCCGGTGAAACTATTTTACGCATTGCCATATTGTTCAGAAATGGGACAGGTAGCGTAAAGCAGGCCAACACCGACGGAAGCGATATGTACGTTCCTGTTTATACTTCCGGCGCTTTTGCTGTAAGGTTCAAATCGCCGGCAATGCAGCCGTTGTATAATATGATTCCTGAACCAATCAACGTTACCAATCCTTCATCTATTCCTGTTACTGCAGTTACTTCTGCAAATGCTGCAATTACATTAAGGTTTGACGGCTCCCAGATTGGTTCTGCCACATCGGCTCAAACAGTGAGTGGCACAGCAAATGTTACATCAGAATGCAATCATAAAATAACTGTCGAAGCATTTGATAACACCACATATAAAAGAGACACCATCAGTTTTGCTGTTACACCAACAAGCTATCCAACAGCAGCACGTCCTGCCGGTTTCAGTGACGGGATTACTTACGATAACAACAATACCGAAGCTGTTCTGATTCTTTATGCTCCTTTGAAAAGTAAAGTTGTTGTGCTTGGTGATTTTAATAACTGGACAGAAAGCTGCGAAAGTATTTTAAAGAAAGACGGGGATTATTTCTGGACAAGAATTACGGGTTTAACTCCCGGAACGAACTACCGTTTTCAATATGTTGTTGATGATGCTTTTCGGTTTGCCGATCCTTATAGCGAACTGATTCTTGACCCAAACAATGACCAGTATATTTCTTCCACAACCTATCCTAATATGCCTGCCTATCCAACAGGTAAAACATCGGGAGGAATAGTTGGCGTGTTAACACCAGGCGAAGCTGCTTATAACTGGACAAGCAGCAGCTATGTTCGCCCTGATAAAAGGGACCTGATGATTTATGAATTGCTTGTTAGAGACTTTACTTCAGCAAAAAACTGGCAGACATTAAAAGACACACTGAACTATATCAAGAACCTGGGCTTTAATGCAATAGAGCTGATGCCGATTAATGAATTTGATGGTAACGATAGCTGGGGTTATAATCCTTGTTATTTCTTTGCGCCCGATAAAGCTTATGGCACCAAAGCCGCTTTAAAAGCATTTATTGACAGGGCACATAGTTTAGGTATTGCAGTTATTCAGGATATTGCTTTTAACCATGCAACGGGACAATCACCTTTGGCAATGATGTGGTGGAACAGCACAAGCAGTCAGCCTGCATCAAATAGCCCGTATTTCTATGAAACGGCTCAGCATCCGTTTAATGTGTTTAACGATTTTAATCACAATACCGCTCCAACAAAATATCATGTAGCACGATTCATCCGCCATTGGCTTACAGAGTATAAAATAGATGGATTCCGCTGGGATTTAAGTAAAGGGTTTACTAATCAGAACTGTGCAGGTAATCAAACATGCTGGGATGCTTATAATACGGATCGTATTAATATCTGGAAACGTTATTACGATTCCATGCAGGTGGTTTCAAATGGTTCGTATTGTATTATGGAACATCTTGCCGGAGATCAGGAAGAATCAGAACTGGCAACTTACGGCATGTTGTTTTGGGGAAATCATAATTATGCGTTTAACCAGAATACAATGGGTTACAGCAGCGGATCCGATTTGAACAGGGCTTACTGGCGCAACAGGGGCAGCAGCGGTTCTTACTGGAATTCATCTAACCTGCTTGATAAACCACATTTGATTACTTATGCTGAAAGCCATGACGAAGAAAGGCTGATGTATAAAAATATTCTTTACGGCGCAGTAAACGGTTCTTACAACGTTAAGGATACCACAACAGCATTGCGGCGTGAAGAAGCAGCGGCTGCTGTTTTACTGGCTATTCCCGGTCCGAAAATGATCTGGCAGTTTGGCGAACTTGGTTATGATTATTCAATTGAGTCAAATGGCGGACGAACAAATGCAAAAACTATCCGCTGGGATTATTACCAGGAGCAACGTCGCAAACGAGTATATGATACGTATGCAGCTATGGCAAAACTGCGGCAGCAAAAGCCTTACACATTCCGCACCTATTCACTTGCAGGCGGAACGGATTTAAGCAGCAATCTTGTTAAGGTTGTAGCAGTCGATCATACCGATTTGAAATATGTGGTTGTTGCAAATTTTGATATATCTCAACAAACACCTTCTGTAACATTTCCGGTAACAGGCACATGGTACGACTATACCAACGGCGGCAGCATTACTGTAAGCGGATCGACATATCCTGTAACACTGGCTCCGGGTGAATATAAAGTATATCTTAACCAGAATATTACCGGCGGAATTGTATCGGCAATAAACAGGGATATAATTGCTACCAACAGCACCTTTAAACTCAGTGTTTATCCAAATCCTGTACAGCAATCAGCTATAGTAAAATATGAATTGCCAAAAAGTGGTAAGGTAAGTTTACAGATGATTGATATGCAGGGCCAGGTATTGTTTTCAAAAAATATAGGTTTTCAGTTAAAAGGTTTACAGGCGTTTGAACTTAACCGCAATATGGTGGGCAATGCCTTAACAACCGGTCAGTATATTTTGCAGGTGAGGGTGGACAATATTATAAGAAATGAAAAAATTATTATTGCGCAGCAGTAGAAAAAATATATTGTCTTATAAAATGGACTAAAATAAAAAGGGTTAATGTGGCTGATAAGAATCAGCATTTCAGGCATTGACTTTTTGTTTTTGATTGTTTATAAATTGTGAAATTTTAAAAAAACTATTGATTATGACTCCCAAACGACTGCTTGCCAGAGCAGGAGCTTTCATGCTTCTGTTAATGGTTGTAGCTCAATCTGTTTTTGCCCAGGGTAAAACTGTAACGGGGAAGGTAACTGATAGTAAAGACGGAAGCCCCGTTCAAAACGCTTCCATTACTATTAAGGGTACCTCTAAAGGAACCACAACCGATCAGGCCGGTAACTTCAGAATTGCAATTGAAAACAGCAATGCAGTTCTGGTTATTTCTTCGGTTGGTTTTGCCACAAGAGAAGTTGCAGTAGGCGACCAAAGTGCATTAACAATTACATTAGTATCTACTCAGTCAACACTTAACGAACTTGTTGTAGTGGGTTATGGTACAACAAGAAAAAGAGATCTTACTGGTGCTGTTGCAACAATATCTGCAAAAGATTTTGTGAAAGGTGCCGTTCAATCTCCCGAACAATTAATTGCAGGGAAAATTGCAGGTGTTCAAATTATCCCAAGTGGTGGTGCTGCTGGTAGTGGTAGCCAGATACGCATCAGAGGTGGTGCGTCTCTTAATGCCAGTAATGATCCATTAGTGGTAATTGATGGTGTTCCGGTTGATAATGGTAATGCAATGAATCTTCTTAACCCGAACGATATAGAAAGTTATACACTTTTAAAAGACCCTTCTGCTGCGGCAATTTATGGTTCAAGAGCTTCTAACGGAGTACTTATTATCACTACAAAAAAAGGTAAAAAGGGAAAAGTTGTTTATAATTTTTCTGCTCAGGGATATTTGCAGCAGCCAGTTAAACAGGTGGATGTTTTAACTGCTGATGAGTTAAAAAATGTTATTACAACAAAACTGCCTTCGCTTTCTTCTTATATTGGGAAAACAAATACAAACTGGCAGGATGAAATTTATCATGTTGCGTTTGGGCAAGACTACAATCTCAGTGCAAGTGGAGCTGTTGCAGATGGGAAATTGCCTTTCAGACTATCAGGCGGATTTATGAATCAGGATGGAATTTTAAAAACTGATAATTTTAAACGCTTAACAGGTACTTTAAATCTCAGTCCTCGATTCTTTAATGACAGGCTGAAAGTGGATTTAAACGTCAAATTATCCGGAACCCGCAGTTCAGATGTTGATTGGGGTGCTATTGGTAATGCAGTTTCATTTGACCCTACACAAGCAATATACACAAACAGTAATCGTTATGGCGGTTATTTTGAATGGCTTGAATCAGACGGTTCTCCTGCTTCTAATGCTAATAAAAATCCTTTGGCTTTATTGTATTTGAGAGATCATCAAAGTAACTCTTTCAGAAGTATTAGTAATATTCAATTTGATTATTCATTTCCTTTTGTAAAAGGATTAAGAGCCAATTTAAATTTTGGCCATGAGTTTTCTGATTCAAGAGGAATTTACAAAAAAACTGATAGTGCTGCAGCCAGCTACAATAAATCAAATCCGGCTTTAGGCGGATACAGTAACAGCACTTATCTTGAAAGACATAACTGGCTTTACGATGTTTATCTGAATTATGTAAAAGAATTCCGTTCAATCAGCAGCCGCATTGATTTTACTGTTGGTCATGGTATGCAGAAGTTTGGATACTATAATTATAATAATCCAAGTTATTCTTATAGTGGTCTTTTGCAGGGAAGTTACCCTCTTCTAATTTCCAGTAATTCAGATGATGTAAATGGTGATAATGGTTATGCAATGATTTCATACTACGGAAGATTAAATTACACCCTTGCAGGTAAATATGTTTTTACTGTTAATGCAAGGGAAGATGGTTCTTCCAGATTCTCAAAAAATAATCGCTGGGGTTTCTTTCCTTCAGCCGCATTTGCATGGCGAATTTCTGAAGAAGACTTCCTGAAAAACTCAAAAGTCATTTCTGATCTTAAATTCAGGGTTGGGTATGGCGTTACAGGACAACAGGATATTCCAAGATTATATGGTTACATCCCTGTTTACGACCAGTCTAATGCGCAGGGTTACTATCAGTTGGGAAATACTTTTTATACACGTTTAGGGCCTGTTGCTTATGATCCCGATCTCCGTTGGGAAACAACAGAAAATCTTAATGCAGCCATTGAGTTTGGTTTGTTGAATAACAGAATCACCGGTATTCTTGAAGGTTTCAGCAGGAAAACAAAAGATTTAATTGTTGATAACGTATCAATTCCTCTTGGATCAAATTTTGCCGATAAAATTCTGACAAATGTTGGTAATATAGAAAGTACAGGATTTGAGGTTACATTAAACTTTGTTCCTGTTAAAACAAAGAACATCGAATGGGAAATTGGCGGAAACTTTACTTACGCCAATCCAAAGGTTACAAAACTTTTCCCGAATGCTAATGAAGACGCTACTGGTCGTTACCGTTCAGATGTTGTTATACCTGGAAGTATTAATAAATATATCCAGTACGATGCAATTGGATACAGGCCATCAATGTGGTATGTATATAAGCAGGTATATGACCAGAACGGTAAGCCAATAGAGGGTTTGTATGAAGATAAAAACAGGGATGGTGCTATTACAGATGCTGACAGGTATTTATTCAAGCCAAGTCAGGCTCCAATGTATCTCGGTATTAATTCAAGCTTCCGATATAAAAAATTTACAGCAGGTATTGGTATGAGAGGCAGCATTGGGAATTATAATTACAATGCTGTGGCAATGCAGTTGGGTGTTTTGAATCAGATTAAGATTGGAACAGGAATCCAAAATGCACACAGGAGCTATTTGGAAACCGGTTTTGTTACCAAACAGGAATTGTCAGATTACTATATTCAGAATGCGTCTTTCCTCCGGCTTGAAAACATCAATTTTGGATATGATGCAGGAGAAGTTCTTTGGAAGAAAACCAGTCTTCGTATAAATGCAAACATTCAGAATGTGTTTACAATTACAAAATACAAAGGCATTAATCCTGAAATTCAAAATGGGTTAGATGGTCAGATTTATCCAAGACCACGTACTTATGTTCTGGGTGTAAATCTTGATTTCTAATTCACTAAAATAATTACATAATGAAAAAGATTAGTTATAAATATCAAATTGCTGCTTTGCTGCTGTTTTTTATGACTTCGTGTCATAAGGAGCTTGATATGTTTCCTGCGAATACGTTTACATCAGAAGATGCGTATAAAAATGAAGCAGGATATAAGCAGGTATTAGCAAGGGTTTACGGCAGTATGGTTTTGACTTCGCAGAATGCTCCTGCAACATCTGGTGCCGGTAATGGCGATGTTAAAGGTGTGGATGAAGGCTTCTCCGATTTTTTCCGTAACTATTGGACAGCTCAGGACATGAGTACAGATATGGCCAAATGGAAATGGGCTGATGAAGGATTGTATGACATGCAGTTTAATAAATGGGGTGCCGGAAATGCTTTAGTTGAAGGTTTGTATGGCAGGTGTCAGTTGGTTGTTACCTATGCAAATGAGTTTATTCGGGAAAGCACACCGGAAAAAGTTAGTGGTAGAGGAATAACCGGAACTGCTGCTGCAGAGATTGCTAAAATGAGACTTGAAGCAAGATTTGTACGTGCATATCAATACTGGGTTTTGATGGATCTTTTTGGTAACCCCGGATTTACAACTGATGAAGATCAGATAGGAAAATTCAATCCAAAGCAAATTACAAGAGCCGAACTTTTTACTTATGTTGAAAAGGAATTAAAAGATATTGAAACACAGTTGATGGATCCCCGTACAAACGAATATGGGCGTGCAGATAAAGCTGCTGCCTGGGCATTGCTTGCACGTTTGTATCTGAATGCTGAAGTATATACAGGAACTGCGAAATATACAGAAGCAATTACTTATTCCAAAAAAGTAATTGATGCTGGCTACAGTTTGATGAGTAATTATCAATGGCTGTTTCTTGCAGATAATAATGTGGGCAATACAGAAGCTATCTGGACTTTGAACTACGATGGGCTTAGATCACAAAGCTATGGTGGCGCTACTTTTTTAATTAATGGTACTTCTAATGCAAACATGACAGATATTACAGGTCTTGGATCATGGAATGCAATGCGTGCAACAGAAAAAATCCCTATGCTTTTCCCTGATGTGAGTGGTACGCAGGATAAAAGGTCTTTATGGTACACATCAGGCCAAACGTTGGAATTGACCGATTATTTTGATTACTCAACAGGATTCCCAACAACTAAGTTTCGTAATAAAACAAGAGCAGGCGCATTTGGAAATGATTTAGGACGCACTTTCTCCGATGTCGATATTCCTGTTTTCAGGCTTGCTGAAATGTACCTGATCTATGCCGAAGCGGTTAAGCGTGGTGGTACTGGTGGTACAGATGCACAGGCGGTTACCTACCTTAATTTAATCAGGCAAAGAGCATATGGGAATACTTCTGGAAATATTTCATCATACGATCTGAGTTTTATTATTGATGAAAGAGCCAGAGAATTGTATTGGGAAGGATTTCGCAGAATGGATTTGATCAGGTTTAATCGCTATGCAGAAGGAACATATCTGTGGCCTTGGAAAGGAGGTGTAAAAAATGGAACGGCCTTTGAAAGTTATCGTAAAATTTTCCCTATTCCTGCAAACCAGATCTCGGCTAATCCTAACCTGAAACAAAATCCAGGTTATTAATCAACCATAAAATTTATGAATATGAAATTTTATATAAATACTATTTCACTTTTAGCGGCAATTACTTTGTTTTTTGCCTGTAAAAAAGTTGAAAACAGAGTGATTTTTGAAGGAGGCACCAATCCTGTTCTTACAGCTTCAACAACAGCGGTTAACCTGCAGCCGGGATTGGAAACAAATACTGCAATTACATTAAAATGGACCAATCCGGATTATAAATTGTCAACCGGAATAAGTTCTCAGGATGTTAATTATTTATTTGAAATTGACACTCTTGGAGGAAATTTCAGTAGTGGTAAAAAGTTTGAAACAATTTTCGCAAAGGATTTGTCAAAAACATATACAGTTGCTGAACTTAATAACATCATGGGTAACACAATGCTGCTACAGATTGATCCCAGAAGAAGCTATACGTTTCAGGCAAGAATTACTGCGAGCATTGGCGATAGTAAAGCTGTGCCATTAATCTCGAATGTTATAACTTTTACAGCAAGTCCTTTTACACCTCCTCCAAAAGTTGAAGCTCCAGGTACTTCTGCGAATAATTATACTGATGGCAATTTATGGATGACAGGAGATGCTACACCTGCTGGATGGTTAAATCCATTAACAGGATCGTATATAACTTCGCAGCAGTTTACTAAGATTTCAAAGACTTTGTATGAAATTACAATCGCATTACCTGGAGGCGGAGGGTATAAATTAATTCAGATTAACGGAGACTGGGGTACTCAATACCACATGACTACCGGAACATGGGATAATGGCAATTTTGAAAAGAAAGATTCCGACCCGCAGTTTCCCGGGCCTCCTTCAGCAGGCACTTATAAAATCACTGTAAACTTCCAGTTGGGCACATACAGTGCTGTAAAACTCTAAAACAAACGAACATGAAACTATTTAATAAATACGGGGTTTTCGCATTGCTTTTAGTTTTCGCTTTTACAGCATGTGAAAAGGCTCCCGAATTAACTTACTTCAAAAACGGAAGCGCAGTAACGCTGTCGGCTTCCACTACTACTGTTACAATGACAGCGGCAGACTCTAATACAGTTAAACTAACGTTGAACTGGACAAGCCCTGACTATGCATCAGATTCAACCACCTACAAATACATTCTTGAACTTGATTCAAGCTCAAAGAATTTTACAAATCCAAATACAGTTATTCAAACTGGCAGTAAAACGAAATCCTTTACAGGAAAAGAAATCAACAATATGTTGTTGAATTATGGGTTTGCCTTGGGTACTCCTGTTGATCTTGATTTCCGTATTACTTCTTCTTATGCAAATAATAATGAGCAATACAAATCAAATATTGTAAAAATCAGGGTTACTCCTTATAGCGATCCTTCGGTACTAACTACACAGAAAACTTCAGTAAGCGGAACATTGAATACAATGAGTAATGCTTCCAACAAGTTTAGCTGGACTGCTGCATTTAATGGTTACAGTGGTGTGGTTACTTATACGCTGCAATACGATTCAACAGGTAAAAACTTCGCTTCTCCTCAAAGTGTTACAATCGGTGCCTCTCTTTATGAAAAAACATTTACAGAGGGCGAAATGAATGATTTTGCACTAACGGAAGGAATTGCCGGAGGTGAAACAGGTAAACTCGATTTTCGTGTTAAATCTGTTACTGCACAAGGTGCTACTTCTTACTCAAATACCGTATCAGTAACAATTGCTACTTATATTCCTTTGCTACGTTTCTACTTGCCGGGTAGTTACCAGGCAGCAACGGGAAACGGAACAGACTGGAGTCCATCAAATGCTCCTGAATTTATCAGGGATCTTCGGCCTGCTGCGTTGAATAAACTTTATTACATATATATCTGGTTGCCGGCCGGTGCAGAATTTAAAGTAACACAAGGACGCAGTTGGGATGTTAACTATGGCGGAACAGGTGGAAACCTTGCATCTGGTGGAGCAAACTTCTCTGTAGCAACTTCTGGATTCTATAGAATTTCAATCGACAGAACTTCATTGAAATATGATATTCGTGAAGGGCGTATGGGTTTTGTTGGTGGCGCAACAGGTGCAGGCTGGAGTCCTTCGGCAGCATTTCCTAATTATGCGTTAGGTACAGCAGCAACAAACTTATTTGTTGGTATTACTGATTTTACAACAGGTGGCTGGAAACTGATTGATTTTAACGACTGGAACAATGGTGATATTTCTGTTACCAATGCCAGAAGTTATGGCTCATCTGGCGCAAGCGGTAGTGCAATGGTTGTTAATGATGCTAACTTCCCTGATATTACAACTGCCGGCCGTTACCGTGTAATCTGGGACGGGCGTAATGTTGATGGAATCAAATACGAAATGTCGCCAGCTACTGAAATGCGTTTAGTTGGTAATGGTATTCAGGGAGTGGCAGAATGGAGCCCAGGTTCAAGTCCTCAAATGACATACATGGGCAATGGAATTTGGCAAATTACTGCTACACTGATTGCAGGTAAGGATATTAAATTCCTTGCTGGTAATGATTGGGGTGCTTTCGACTATGAAGATAACAGTGGCGGAAGTACAGCAACAGGTGTTGCACGTAAAATTAAATGGGAAGGTGGCGATAACTTCAAAACACCAACATTAAACGGTACATACATCATTACATTAAATGAATACACACAAACAGTAACTATCAACTAATCGTTATCTGTTTAATATAAAAAATGCAGGAAGATTTCTTCCTGCATTTTTTGTTTAAAAAGTCCTGTAAGAATTTTATATCCTTACAGGACTTTGAATTTTAGAAACCTGTTTCTTTTTTTATCATCTAACTTTACCCAATGCCTTTTCAACTTCATTCACCATATACTCCCGCAGGCGATCAGCCGCAGGCCATTCAGCAATTAACTGAAGGAATTCTCAATGGAGAAAAGTTTCAGACATTGCTGGGTGTTACCGGTAGTGGTAAAACATTCACCATTGCCAACGTAATTCAGCAGGTGCAGAAACCAACACTGGTTCTTACGCACAACAAAACACTGGTGGCGCAATTATATGGTGAGTTTAAACAGTTTTTTCCTGATAATGCAGTTGGTTATTTTGTAAGCTATTACGATTACTATCAGCCTGAGGCATACATGCCCGTTAGTGATACCTACATTGAAAAAGATTTAAACATCAACGAAGAACTTGATAAGCTGCGTTTACAGGCAACAAGCGAATTGCTCAGCGGAAGAAGAGACATCATCATCGTTGCAAGTGTAAGCTGTATTTATGGTATGGGTAACCCAACCGATTTTGAAAATGGCATCATCCGCATCACAAAAAAACAAACACTTTCACGCCAGGGATTTTTGCATGCACTCGTTAACAGTTTATACAACCGCACACAAGGCGATTTTACAAGAGGAACATTTCGTGTAAAGGGTGATACAGTTGATATCAATCTCCCCTATGTTGATTTTGGTTACCGTGTTACATTCTTTGGTGATGAAATTGAAGAAATAGAAACACTCGAAATCAAAACAGGTAAACGAATTGGTAAGGTTGATAACGCAGCCATCTTTCCTGCTAATTTATATGTTGCTCCAAAAGACATGATGCAGGAAATCATTTATGAAATTCAGGATGAATCGGCTGCACAGGTGGAGTATTTTAAAAGTGTTGGAAAATATATTGAAGCACAGCGTTTGAAGGAGCGTACAGAATATGATCTTGAAATGATTCGTGAACTTGGTTACTGCAACGGTATTGAAAACTACTCTCGTTTTTTTGATCGTCGTCAGCCGGGAACAAGACCATTCTGTTTGCTTGATTATTTTCCAAAAGATTTTTTAATGGTGATTGATGAAAGCCATCAAACTATTCCACAGGTAAGTGGTATGTATGGCGGCGACAGAAGCCGTAAATTAATTTTAGTTGATTATGGTTTTCGTTTGCCAAGTGCATTGGATAACCGTCCGTTAAATTTTCATGAGTTTGAAAGTTTGTTAAATCAAACTGTATTCATAAGTGCAACACCTGATGATTATGAACTGGAAAAAACCGGTGGTGTTGTTGTTGAACAGATTGTTCGGCCAACAGGTTTGCTTGATCCGCCCATTGAGATACGTCCAAGTGTAAACCAGATTGATGATTTGCTTGATGAAATTGATAAACGTGTAAAGAAAGGCGATCGTGTATTGGTCACTACGTTAACCAAGCGCATGGCTGAAGAGATGGATAAATATTTACAACGCATCAACATCAAATCAAAATACATTCACAGTGAAGTGCATACATTAGATCGTGTTGAAATTCTGCGGCAGTTGCGCCTGGGTGAAATTGATGTATTGGTTGGTGTGAATTTATTGCGTGAAGGTTTGGATTTACCTGAAGTATCATTGGTTGCTATTCTTGATGCTGATAAAGAAGGTTTCTTACGTAATGAAAAAAGCTTAACACAAACAGCAGGTCGTGCTGCACGTAACGTAAATGGACTTGTGATCTTTTATGCAGATAAGGTGACGGAAAGTATGCGTCGCACCATTGAAGAAACCAACCGCAGAAGAGAAAAACAGATTGCATATAATATTGAACATGGTGTTACTCCAAAAACAATTATCAAAAGCATTGACCAGGTGATGAAACAAACATCGGTACTTGATATTAAAGGATATGATACAAGTAAACCTTATGCACTATCGCCTGATGGTGAACTGGTGAATGTTGCAGCAGAAGACCAGGAAATGTATCAAACCATTCCTCAAATGGAAAAAGCAATTACACAAACAAAAAAGAAAATGGAAAAAGCTGCAAGAGATTTAGATTTTATGGAAGCGGCACGTTTACGTGATGAAATGTTTGCTTTGCAAAAGCAATTAGATGAGATGAAGAAGTGAACCTGATAATTGCCGGTTAACAAGTGCCAAAACAGATATCCTTATATTTGTCTTTCTTGTTAACACCTGAAAATTAAAAAATGATGGAGAATCTTTTTGAAAAGTTCAGGCTGGGCGATGAAAAAGAAAACATAGAAACCGTTGTACAGAATATTGTAAATGGTGTTGTTTTCAGGGGCACAAATTTATGGATACTTATACTTGCCATTTTAGTTGCCTCTTTAGGATTGAATGTTAATTCCACAGCCGTTATTATAGGAGCAATGCTTATTTCGCCATTAATGGGCCCCATTATGGGCATTGGCCTTGCAATGGGAATGAACGATGTGGCATTACTGAAAAAAGCTGCAAGCAATTATGTTATTGCAACGGTTGTAGCCTTGTCTGCATCAACAGTGTTTTTTGTTTTATCGCCTTTAAACGAAGCTCATTCAGAGTTGCTGGCACGAACATCACCCAATATTTATGATGTACTGATTGCTTTTATCGGTGGCCTTGCAGGTATAATTGCAGTATCAAGCAAAAACAAAGGAAACGTTATTCCCGGTGTTGCAATTGCAACTGCTTTAATGCCTCCATTGTGTACCGCAGGTTATGGATTAGCTACAATGCAGATGGAGTTTTTTCTTGGAGCCTTTTACCTGTACATTATTAATACAGTTTTTATTTCGCTTTCAACTTTACTGATTGTGAGACTGCTTCATTTTCCACATAAAATATTTCAGAATAAAAAGCAGGAAAAACTTGCAAGGCGTATCATCTGGTTTGTAGTGATGGCTACAACACTTCCCAGTATTTATTTTGGGTATGATTTTATTCAGCAGGAACGTTTTGTGAAAAACGCCGGTTCGTTTATAAACAATGAAGCTCATTTTGAAGGAGATTATCTGCTTAACAAAAAAATTGATTCACGGAATAAAAAAATTCTGCTCGTTTTTGGCGGTAAGGAAATCAGCAAACAGGATGCAGACCGTTTGCGTAACACAATGCTTCATTACAATCTTGATAAAGCCGAACTTGAAATTAAACAGGGGTTTTCAAATTTAACACTCGATGAAATAAAGGAAAGTAATAACCAGTTTGTACAGATCAATGAGGCAATGGCTGACAAGGAAATACAATTGAATAAACTGCAGGTAACAGTTGACAGCATTAGCAATAATCAAAAAACAGCACAGGAGGTGTTTGCAGAATTACGAGTTCAATATCCCTTATTAAAACAGGCGGCAATAGGACCAACGTTGAAGATGGATGATAAACAAAGAACTGTTGCAACAACAATTGTTGTTTTATCTTTTTCAGATATTCCTTCGCAGAAAGAAAAGAGCAAAATAACCGATTGGTTAAAGCTCAGGATGAAAACCGATAGTTTAACCTTAATTTTTGAGAAATGATTTCAGTAATAATTCCTGCTTTAAACGAAGAAAAAACAGTGGCAGAAGTGATTTCACTTGCCAAGAAAGACTCGTCTGTATCTGAAGTAATTGTGGTGGATGATAAGTCCCTTGATAAAACTGTTGAAAAAGCAAAAGAGGCGGGCGCAATTGTTATTACAAGTACCAAGCTTGGAAAAGGCGCTTCCATGAAGGACGGTGTGCTGTACGCAAAAAATTCAATAATTGTTTTTCTTGATGCAGATATTATCACCTATCCCGACAATGTTGTGTCTTTACTGGCGCAACCAATTATTGCAGGCAATACTGATTTTTGTAAATCATATTTTTCCCGTCAGGCTGGCCGGGTTACAGAATTAGTTGCCAAGCCATTGCTGTCCATTTTATATCCCGATTTTCCAGCTTTTTGGCAACCATTAAGCGGAATGATTGCAGGGAAAAAAGAGATGTTTGAAAAAATTCAGTTTGAAGAAGGATATGGTGTTGACATTGGAATCCTTGTTGATATGTACCAGATGGGAGCAAGGATTGAAGAGGTTGATATTGGGCATATTGAAAACAGGATGCAGTCGCTGGAGCAGTTAGGTAAAATGTCAAAAGAAGTGGCAGCAGTTATTCTGAAAAAATCAAAAAGCCTCGGCGAAACCAATTTTGAAACACTTGAGCATATTCAGATGATAAGAGAGCAAATGGATTTTGCCATAAGAGAAAGCTCAAAGGAACTTAAAAAGGTTGCCATTTTTGATATGGATAATACACTGCTGCGGGCAAGCTTTATTCATACTGCAGCAAAGAAGTTTAATTTTCAGAAAGAATTAATTGATATTGTTACCTCTCAGACAAACCCTTTTATCAGAACAAAACAAATTGCCCGTTTATTGAAAGGAAAACCGATCAGCGATCTGCTTAAACTTGCCGATGAAATACCTGTAACCAAGGGGATAGAAGAAACAATAAAGCTTTTACATGAAAACGGATTTGTAACAGGAATTATTTCCGATAGTTACGATTGCATTACCAACCATTTAAAAAACCGGTTTTCGCTTGATTTTTCGCTGGCAAATGAATTGGAGTTTTCTAAAAGTATTGCTACAGGCGAAGTGAAAATTCCTTCATTTTTTCTTTCTCATACTTCATCGGGATTATGTAATCATGAATATTGTAAAACCAATGCGTTGATACATATCTGCAACAGATACAATATTCCTGTTGAAGACACTTTGGCAATAGGCGACTCTGAAAATGATATTTGTATGATAAAAAAAGCAGGCGTGGGCATTTCGTTTTGCTCATCAAACAGTTTACTTGATGCTGTTGCAGACTTTGTGATAAAAGAACCCGACTTTAATTTACTTCATCCGATAATTTTATAATAAATGATTTTAACTATTATTGTTTTTGTGCTAGGATACCTGGCAATTGCTTTTGAGCATCCACTTAAACTTAATAAAGCTGCATCGGCACTAATTACCGGCGTTTTGTGCTGGACAATTTATTTTATTTATTCAACTGAAACGCATGGGGCTACAGATGAACTGCTGCATCATATTGGTGAAATAGCATCGATTCTTTTCTTTCTTCTTGGAGCAATGACTATAGTGGAATTAATAGACTCACATGACGGATTTGATCTCATTACTCAAAAAATTACAGCAACTGACAAAGGAAAGCTGCTGATTATTGTTACAGTAGTTACTTTTTTCCTTTCAGCGCTTCTTGATAATCTTACAACTGCAATTGTAATGACATCATTGCTTGCAAAAATGCTTAATACAAAATCTGATAAACTATGGTTTGCAGGCATGGTTGTTATTGCTGCAAATGCCGGTGGGGCATGGTCGCCTCTGGGTGATGTTACCACCACTATGCTCTGGATTGGAAAACAAATAACCGCCATTAATATTATTAAACAGTTAATACTTCCCAGTATTATTGTTGCGGCTCTTCCGGCAGCAATTGTTGCTTATCGGTTTTGGGGAACAAAAATTGCAGAAAAACCTCAACTAAAGCGTTCTGAAAAGGAAAGAAGAGACGGGCGCATTGTTCTTTTTTCGGGAGTAGGTCTGTTGATTTTTGTTCCGGTATTTAAAACGCTTACACACCTGCCTCCTTTTATGGGAATGTTGCTGGCCTTGGGTTTAATGTGGGTTATTACAACAGTAATTCACAAAAGCAAAGAGCCGGTGGTTGCAGAAAAATATACTGTGGCAAAGGCACTACAGAAAGTTGACACGCCAAGTATATTATTTTTCCTTGGAATATTGCTTGCTGTATCTGCATTGCAGTCTGCTGGTTACTTAAAAGAAATGGCCATCTGGCTTAGCCAAACATTAAAGCACGATTATTTAATTGCAAGTGCTTTGGGGCTGTTATCAGCACTTGTTGATAATGTTCCTTTAGTAGCAGCATCGCAGGGTATGTTTGATCTTGCAACATATCCTACCGACCATCCTTTCTGGGAAATGTTGGCACTAACAACCGGTACAGGCGGCAGTGCAATTATCATTGGCTCTGCAGCAGGAGTTGCTGTTATGGGAATTGAAGAAATTGATTTTATGTGGTATTTAAAAAAAATAAGCTGGCTTGCTTTAATTGGTTTTGTTGCCGGTATTGCGGTGTATTTGCTTCAGTTCCGGTTTTAAAAAATATGAGATGAAAACGATCAGGAATGGGTATGTTTTTTTGATGAATTATTTGCGTGCAAAACTGAGTCATGTGCAATTCATTTTGCTCATTGCAACTGTAACAGGTTTTGTTTCGGGAATGCTCGCTGTTTTACTGAAAGCTATTGTTCATTATATACAGCATGGAATAAATACAATAAACATTTCCGGGTTTGCTTATTTACTTTTTCCGGCACTGGGTATTTTGTTAACGGTTTTTGTGGTACAGCAGTTTTTTCATGGATATATTGAGCGGGGAATTGCAATGGTTTTGCGTTCTATTGCAAGAAAGAGCTCATACATTCCGTTTAACCATACTTACCTGCATGTTATAACGAGTTCTTTAACTGTAGGGCTTGGTGGCTCGGCAGGGCTGGAAGCGCCCATTGTTGCAACAGGCTCTGCAACGGGTTCAAATCTTGCACGGATCAGCGATCTGAACTACCAGGAACGTACATTACTGATTGCCTGCGGAGCAGCAGCCGGTATTTCGGCTGTGTTCAATGCGCCTATTGCAGGCGTTGTTTTTGCAATTGAAGTATTGCTTGTTGAAACAATTGTGAGCTATTTTATTCCCCTTATCATTTCTTCAGTTGTAGGGGCATTATGTTCAAAAATTATTCTTGAAGAATCGTTGCTTTTTAATTTTGTTCTTAAACAGACGTTTGATTATAAAAATGTTCCTTATTATATCACGCTTGGTATCCTTGCCGGTTTTGTTTCATTGTATTATGCAAGGGTATTTAAGTTTACAGAATCAAAGATTCATAACTGGAAAATAAACAATTATGGCAAAGCTGTTCTTGGAGGATTACTGTTATTAATAATTTATTTTGTATTACCTCCTTTGTTTGGTGAAGGATACAACAGTGTAAAAAAAGTAGCGAACGGATCATTTAATACGTTTGTTGATAACACTACATTGTTTTCTTTACTTGGATCAAACTGGGGTATAATCGTTTTCTCTGCTTTTATTGTATTGCTTAAACCGGTTGCCGCAGGAATTACGATAGGAAGCGGTGGCAACGGAGGTAACTTCGCACCCTCTTTGTTTGCAGGGTCTTATCTCGGCTTTTTCTTTTCGCAGGTTCTTAATACAACTCCCTGGTTAAAAGTTCCTGTTGGTAATTTCAGCCTGGTAGGGATGGCCGGTGTTTTAAGCGGTGTAATGTACAGCCCGTTAACAGCTATTTTTTTAATTGCTGAAATTACGAATGGGTATGAATTATTTATTCCGTTAATGATTGTTTCATCGATTTCTTTTTTTATTGTTAAAACATACGAACCATTTTCAATGGAAATAAAAAAACTTGCCAAGGAAGGACAGGTTTTTACTTATAAAAAAGAAAAAAATATTCTCACATCATTTACGCTGGAAGAAATTATGCAGGATCAGTATCAAACAATTAATCTTGATAAAAAGCTGAAAGATCTTGTTGAACTTTTGAAGAAAAGTGAAAAAAACATTTTTGCAGTTACGGGAAATAAAGGACGGTTTGTCGGGATTGTAGAGTTGAATGATATTAAACAAAAATTGTTTCAGCCGGAGGAGCATAACAGGGTACTTATAAGATCGTTGATGAAAAAACCTTCAGCCGTATTAAGAAAAGATCAGGATATGCACTCGGTGATGGAGCTGTTTGATCTTACTCAAAGCTGGTACTTACCTGTTCTGGATGATGATAAAAGATTTATTGGCTTTATTTCAAAAACAAAGCTGTTTAACAAATACAGAGAAATTCTTGCGTCGCAAAGTGATTTATATGAAATGGAATAAACTCGAAGCACTTTGTTTTTCACTTTTATACTAAAAAATTTAAAAACACGTTGAATATTGAACTCTGAACTGAAAAAGTGTGGTTTAGAGCGTAATAGATTCTTGCTGTTTACCTGTTAATTGGCTTTTGAAGGCAATGTTTGGTCATATTCAACTATTTTGCGCCGATAATTTTTGATGTGTTCATGTAACTTTGCAACCTCCTTTCACCACCATTTGTAACCTGTGACCGCTCCGCAACGAAACTTTACTGTTATTAGGGGATAATATTTAAAACGGAAAAACGTTAAGGGCTATGTATTTGGCAAAAAGGAAACTTTTATTATTTTTATCAATCCTTGATTCTACAAAATCCTATTCTATGAAACCAGGTTACATAAAGTTGGTTTATCTTCTTGTTTCAGCAATTATTTTCTTGCAGGTTCCAATTGTTATTGCAGGTAGTTCATCAAAAGAAAAAAAGACAAACGTATCGCCTGTTTCTGTTACTGAAGCTGCAAAAGTTAAAAGCAAAAATGAAATTGCAGTTGAAGCAGCCGACAGTCTTTTCCAGAATTTTAAATTACTTGAAGCAGGAGTGCCCCAGGAGGCTTTTGAACTTGCTTATACAGGGTATAAAAAATTACTGGATGAAGGATTGGTTAACCGCTCGGAAGTACTGACCATTGCAGATTTTTCAAAACCATCAAGTGAAAAAAGGTTGTATGTAATTGATATGACTAATGGAAAACTGCTGTATCACACCTTAGTTGCTCATGGCCGTAACAGCGGATTAAATTATGCTACCAATTTCTCAAATAAACCGGAATCAAATAAAAGCAGTCTTGGTTTTTATCTAACACTGCAAACATATTTTGGAGAAAAAGGGTTGGCGCTAAAATTAAAAGGGCTTGAAAGCGGAATTAATGATAAGGCATACGAAAGAGCAATTGTTTTACATGGTTCAGATTATGTAACTTCTCAGTTTGCTGCCAACAAGGGTTATATAGGTCGTAGTCTTGGATGTCCTGCAGTTCCAAGAAAACAGGCACTAGGAATTATTAATACGATCAAAAACGGAAGCGTTCTGTTTATTTATCATCCTGAAAAAAAATACAAGGAAAAGTCGGCAATTCTCAATAGTTAAAGATGTTTTTTGCAGCCATCTGGCTTCAATTTTTCCTGGTGAAAAACCCTGCTGTAGCGGGGTTTTGTTTTATATGGCAATAAACCAGCTTATCATCTGAATAACAAAACCGGCGGCAAACCCTGTATAGATTTCTTTCGCTTTATGATCGCTTGCAATAAACCTGCTGGTGCAGATAATTCCGGCAATAAAAAAACTTAACAGCAAAGAAGCACTGTCATCAATTTTATTAGCAAATAATAACATGATAAAAAGTGCAGTTAGTCCGCCAGCTCCAACGGCGTGCATACTTACTTTCATGTAATTGTTAAGGAGAAGAGACGCACTTGCAGCAATAAAAAGGCTGAGCAGAAATGCCCTTAATTCAAAGGGATATTGTAGCTGCCTTGATACATAATAACTCCAGAAAAAAAATGTAATGCAGGCAACATACGGAATAATGCGTTCTTTTTGTGTGCGAAGCTGAATGGACTGAATAAAGCCAAGTCCCTTCAGCAACAAAACTGTTACAAGCGGAATAAAAATATTTGTGCTGAAAATACTCAGGAAAATTTTCAACTTGTCAAAAGCTTCTGTACCCGTAAAAATAAAACTGTTATAATAGATCAGGTAAAGGCTTATCCAAACAATGAGTAATATAGGGTGGAACAGGTACGAGAAAAATACAGCAAATGCTTTTACTACAGGCGAAAAAGAATTGTCTGCAACATCAAGATTGCCTTTTGTATCAACGATGAGTTGTTCCATATTAAAGTTGTTTGCGTAACCTTGCAACCGGAATGTTCAGTTGCTCCCTGTATTTGGCTACTGTTCTGCGTGCAATATTATAGCCTTTTTCCTGAAGTAATTCAGTTAACCTTTCATCGCTTAGCGGCTTGCGTTTATCTTCAGCTTCGGTAAGGTCAGATAGTATTTTCTTTACTTCTCTGGTTGAAACTTCTTCGCCGCTTTCTGTACTCAGCGATTCACTGAAGAAAAATTTAAGGCGGTAGGTTCCAAATTCTGTTTGAACAAACTTGCTGTTTGCTACACGGCTTACTGTGGAAATATCAAGATCTGTTTTCTCGGCAATATCTTTTAAAATCATTGGCCGCAAAGTTGTTTCATCGCCTGTAAGAAAAAATTCTTCCTGGTGGTACATAATGGCACTCATGGTGTGCAGCAATGTATTCTGTCTTTGCTTAATGGCATCAATAAACCATTTGGCAGCATCTATTTTTTGCTTAATAAACAGCACAGCTTCTTTTTGCCGCTTATCTTTTTTGCTTCCTCTTTCATATTCTTTCAGCATATCCCTGTATCCTTCGCTTATACGCAAATCAGGTGCGTTGCGTGAATTGAGTGTAAGCTCAAGTTTGCCGTTGCTGTTAATTATGAAAAAATCGGGAACAATATAAGTTTCAGCTTTGTTTACTTCGCCAATGTTTCCTCCCGGCTTGGGATTAAGTTTGATGATTTGCTGAATTACGGCTTTTAAATCATCATCGCTTAACGACAAACTACGCTGGATTTTTTCGTAATGCTTTTTTGTAAACTCATCGAAATACTTTTCAAGTATAAGGATGGCAGCAGCAACATCTTTTGCGCTTCCTTGTTTTGCTTTATGGTGCAACTGAATAAGCAAACATTCCTGTAAGTCTCTTGCGCAAATACCAGGTGGGTCAAATTGCTGGATAAGATGGATAAGGTCTTCAACTTCAGCTTCATTTGTTTCAATATTTTGTCTGAAAGCGAGATCGTTTACAATGGCGCTGTTTTCCCTGCGCAGGTATCCATCATCGTCAATACTTCCAACTATCTGTTCTGCAATAATTTGCCTTTTATCATCCAGTTTCAAAAGGCCAAGCTGCTGTAGAAGTAATTCGTAGAAGCTGACTTCAATTTTTATAGGTGTTGTTTTTCGCTCTTCCGGCTCTCCATAGTTCTCATCTCTTGTTTTATAATCGGCTATTTCGTCATCACCTTCGCTCACATATTCTTCAATATTAATGTTGTCGTATTCGTCTTCGCTTCCATCCACGTCAAAGTCATCTTCTTCCGAAGAATCAAACTCGTCTTTTATTTCATCGGTAAACTGATCATCATTGTCCTCGTCTGATTGTTCAAGTGCCGGATTTTCTTCCATTTCTTCTTTTATCCGTTCTTCAAGATTGGCTGTAGGAACCTGCAGCAGCTTCATTAACTGAATTTGCTGAGGTGAAAGTTTTTGAAGCAATTTTTGCTGTAATCCCTGGCTTAACGACATCTTTGACAGTTCGGTTTATCTTTACAATGCGATTTTTCATGGCTAAATTATTAAAAAAACACAAATTGAATTTATTTTGGAACAATTTTTGTTAAGAATAAGTGTAATCCTTAACAGTTTCTTCTGAAATGCAGTGCCAGTAGGCATTTCGCAAAAATGTTCGCATTTCTTCTTTTTCTTTTTTGATCTTTTTAGCATTGCAATATCGGGTTTAAGCCGATTTTTCAAAAAAAATCATGTAAAATCAGAGTTTGCAATTCTTCTGTTTACACAATGCTTTTAACCATGGTATTTTTTAAAGCCCAACACGACCTTGACAGCCGATATTTTTGTTTTACCATGAGTTGGTAAGAAATAAAAAGCAGCGGAAAATGCCGCTGCTTTTAACATTGAGATCGTGCTATTTCATCATCGCCTTCCCCAAACTGCCACCCTGGCCCTTCCATGTGCCCGGCCAATAGTTGAGTATAGAAATTCAATGCGGTCAAGTCTTCGTACTCCGCCCGGCAGGTCTATCACCCGGCTTTCCTTTCCTGCTCTGAAAGCATGTTTTAAAACGACATTCATTTTTTCGCCATTTTCAAAATAAACATCCATGTCATCGATCCTTAAAGGGCCATCTGTAACCCTTATTTTAATTTGCCTGTAGGCATCGTTTCCTCCTACACGCAATACATCACGGTCATGACCAAAAGCAGCCCATTTGTCGCCAATGAAACGCCAGTTTTCAATTAGTGTAAATGAGCTTAACGACAGCAGTACTAAAACCAGTGCAATAAAATAATTTCTTTTCATAGTGAATATTTAATAGTTATCAGTGGAAGTAAGACCAGATGACTTATGGATAGTTAAATGCGTGCCAAAAATTAAAAATAATTTTAACCGATTAATTATTTTTTGTTTGCGAATTTTTAACCCATTGCAGGTGATTGATAACTGTTCGTATTTCATTGAATGAAAAATCATCACCCAGGAGTGTTTTTAATTCTGTTGTTTTAGCCTCCGGGTTTTGTTCTGCAAGCTTGTTGATTGCTGTGATTTTTTCTTCAGCAACAACCAGATTAACAGAAAGAAGTCCCATTTTTACAGCTTCGGCTAAATGGCCCTCAACTGTTGCGGTGGTAATATTTCTGAACTGAGCAATTTCATCAATTGTTTTCCCTTCTTTATAATACTGTAATGATATAATGTATGAAAGGGGCTTGGTTGTTTTTACAGATGTTGTTTCCTTTTTCTTTCTTTTTGAATGAACTGGAACGGCATTAATATTCGTGTCAATATGATGTTCGCTGCAATAATCATGAATCATTTCAAGAATCTCATCGCCGTATTTTTCAACTTTCGCTTTTCCAAAGCCGGTTATTTGCAACAGGTGCTCTTTTGTAAAAGGAAGATACATGCAGATTTCTGCAAGGCTGTTACCGGTTGCCAGCATGTATATGGGCATATTGTTTTCATTGCATACTTTATCACGCCATTTTTTTAACCTATCGAATAAATCCGCATGCTTTATGTTTAATTCTGCTGTTGTTTTTTTATTGGCAGCGTAGGCAGTTAAATGAAACCGGGGAACAGATAAATTGAGTTTGTGTTTTAAAAAACCGGCAACCGAAAAAAGTTCTTTGCAGTACTGTAACAGGTAAATTGTTGTATGAAGCGATGTACAAACAGCGTTGAGTTGTTCATTTACTTCATCTGCTGCGGTTTTATGCTCTGTAATGAGCGGATGATTATTTACCTGCAGTTTAATTGCTTCAATTCTTGAACTGAAATAAGTTCCTGCATCCTGAATACGTTTTTGTAATGCGCTGTTATTTTCAACAACAGGTTCCTGTTTCATTAATTCGTTTATCTGCAGAATAAATTTTGATGAAACAGTTTTTTCATTTTTAAAAAGCTGTAATAAATCTGCTGCCCAGATTTCAGCTTCGGAGTTTAAGTCGTGCTTGTTCTTAATAACAATCTGCTGTAATTGTGTGATTGTTGCTTCTGCCTGTCCGAATGTAAAAATATCGTCCAGTAATAATTGGGTAAAGAGTTTTCGTGCATGTGCAAAATGCTCGGATAGTGAACCTCTTGGAACAAGCGAATTTTGCCCGTTCACAACATGCTCGTTGCTGAATATAACAGAAGGCTGAATTTTGGAAAGAAGTACAATTCCATCAATAGAAGTACAGCGGCTCAAAGCAACATACACCTGCCCGCTGGTGAACGATTGCCCGGCATCAATCATTACTTTGTCAAATGTTAAACCCTGGCTTTTATGAATAGTGATGGCCCATGCAAGCCGTAGAGGATATTGTTGAAAAGTGCCGAGCATTTCCTGCTCAAGTTTTCCATCGCTCCTGTTTAAAGTGTAGCGGTTGTTTTCCCATGTTTCTTTTTGAACAGGAATCTGTTCTCCATTTGCTTCAACGGTTATATTATCTGTTTCAAGTCTTATAACAGTTCCTATTTTACCATTGAAATATTTTCTTGCAACAGGATCATTTTTCAGAAACATTACCTGCGCTCCTTCTTTCAATACAAGCTCTTCATCGGCAGGATAACTGTTTTCAGGAAAATCACCATCAATGGTTGCGGTATAGGTGAATGGTGCTGAAATAATTTGTTGAAGTTCACGGCGGTTGATAGTGTCTGCCTGATTATTATGCGTTGTAAGTGTGATATATTTTTCTTCGGCTGATGGTTTGAAATGGGGTTGATAGCGGCTGTTTAAATTCATCAGGTCATCGGTATTCATCTGGTTGTTACGTACTTTGTTCAGCAGCTCAACAAAGTTTTGTTCTTTTTGCCGGTAAATTTTATTGAGTTCAATAAGTAACGGCATTTGCTCTTTAATCACAATACTGTCGAAAAAAAATGCAGAGGCATAGTATTCCTGCAATACAGCCCATTCATGATTTTGTGCTACAGGCGGCAACTGAAATAAATCGCCAATAAAAAGTACCTGTGCCCCGCCAAAGGGAACGTGGTGCTGGTGGCGTACACTTCGCAGTATTACATCAATTGCATCAAGCACATCACAACGAACCATGCTTATTTCATCAATCACCAGTAAATCCATTTTGCGGAGCAACTGCAACCGTTGTTTATTAAAACGGATTTTTGAAAGCAGTTCATTTTTGGAAGCATTCGTTGGAAGGAAAGGTGAAAACGGAAGCTGAAATAAACTGTGAAGGGTAACCCCGCCTGCGTTTATTGCTGCAACACCTGTTGGCGCAGCTACAATAATGTTTTTAGAACAATATTCTTTCAGGTATTTGAGAAAGGTTGTTTTACCTGTTCCTGCTTTTCCGGTTAGGAAAATACTTTCCTGTGTTTCGGTTACGAATCGAAAAGCAAGGTCAAAAATTTCATTGCGCTCAACTGCCTGCATTGGATAAAGATAGAATGATAAAGTAAAACACCGGCATATGAAAAGGGTTACACTCTCATAGCCGGTGTTGGTATCGGGTTTATTTATCGCCCAGCAGCAGAAGTTCGTTTACCTGTACTTCGGTAATGTATTTTTTTACGCCCGCTTTATCGGTATAGTTTTTATTAACAAGTTTCCCTTCAATCATTACTTCTTTTCCTTTGGTTAAATATTTTTCTGCCAGTTCTGCCACTTTACCCCATGCAATGAGATTGTGCCATTGCGTTTCGGTGATCTTTTCTCCTTTTGCATTTCGGTAACTCTCGTTGGTTGCAATGCTGAACCTTGCCATTTTCTTTCCGCTTTCCAATGTTTTTACTTCAGGAGCGTTGCCCAGGTTGCCAATAAGCTGAACTTTGTTTTTTAATGCGTACATAACGTTTAATTTAATTGTTTGGAATTTGTTATCTCAGTCAACCAATTGTTTTTTGATCGACAGGTCAAAGATGAAGTGTTGTAGTGCCCTTAGCCGGTTTTTAACCATTTACTCCCGATGTTAAACGTGTATAAACGTTTGCACACGGATAAAAAAATGTACCTTACCGGTAAATATTCATCATGACAACACCTGAAATAAAAACCTGCCTTGCATGTGGCAAAAAACTCCAGGGACGAATAGATAAGAAGTTTTGTGATGATTACTGCCGCAACAATTACAACAATCAGCAAAAGGCAAAGGGAAGTTACAGCGGCTATGTACGCAATATCAATAACACATTGATGAAAAACCGGCGAATTTTAGAAGGCCTGTTACCGGAAAATGAAGAAACGGCAAAAGCAAATAAAGAAAAGCTGCTGCGGCTTGGATTTCAGTTCCGCTATCTTACCCATACCTATCAAACTAAAACGGGTAAGATGTATTTCTATTGTTACGATTATGGCTACCTGCCTTTAGATAATGACTGGTACTTGATTGTTAAACAAAAAGAAGAGTAAGGCTATTGTTTGCGGCTTGAGCTGCCGATGACTAATTTCGGGCTGAGTACTCTTTTTTCAAATTCTTTTATTGGCCGTTTGCTTTCAACCAACTGGAGCAATAATTCTGTGGCATCTCTGCCCATTTCTTCTGCCGGCTGGCGGATGTAGGTCAGAGGTGGATCAAACAACTCCATAATATCAGAATTGGAAAAACCTATTATGGCTATATCGTTCGGTACATGCAATCCCCTGCGTTTAAGTGTTTTAAGGCAGCCGGTAGTCAGTTTGTCGCTTGTGGTAATTACAGCATCAGGCTTTCGTTTAAGGGTGAGCAGTTTATTCATAGCTTCCTCCACTTCTGAAAAAACCATTCCTCCGTAAAAGCAATGTTGTACATATTCTTTGCTGAAAGAGAGATTGTTTGCTTTCAAAGCATCATGATAGCCGGCCAGCCGCTCATTGGTAATGGATAAAAATTCAGAGCCACCAATGGCGGCAATGCGCTTGAACCCGTTCTTTATCAGGTGTTCGGTTGCTTCATACACACCTTTATAACTATCTGTAATTACTTTATGTGTATCAATTTCATCCGTTATACGGTCAATCAGCACAATGGGCATTCCACGATCATGAAGTGTTTTGATATGAGTAAGATCGGTTGTTTCTGTTGAAAGGGAAATAATAAGCCCGTCAACCGATCTTGAAGCAAGAAACTGAAGGTCAATTACCTCCCGTTCGTACGACTCCCTGCTTTGAGCAACAATTACATTGTAGCCTTTGTCGTATGCGATGGATTCAATACCATTAATGATCTGGGAAAAAAAGTTGTTGGCTATTTCACAAACAACAACGCCTATTGAGCGGCTTCGTTTTTCTTTCAGGCTCAGGGCAATAGGATTAGGTTTATAATTCAGTTTCTCAGCACATTCAAGCACCAACTGTTTGGTCTCAGCACTTATTTCATAGCTGTCTCTCAACGCTCTTGAAACAGTTGATGTGGATAGTCCTAATGCTTTAGCTATATCTTTTATTGTTACAGCTTCAAATTTCATAACAGCGGTTTTGGTCGTTAAAAATACTCTTTTCCGGCTGCGGAAAAAAGCAAAAACAACAGTATTGGCTTAGCGGACTTTTTTGTTTTTATTTCCGGCTACAGCAAAAGCTGTTTCATTACTTTAAAATACGGAATCGATTGCGTAAATAAAACGTTAAAAAGCTTTCTGTAATCTTGAAATAGTACATAGAATTGCATGTAAGAAATAAACGAAATTGTCTTTGCCACACATCAAAAACCGATTGCTTAGCTCAGAGAATTTCAATTAATCACATTTACATTTTCAGTGATTTCGAGACGGCATTTTACTGCTGTAAATTCAAACCAAATATTAAAGCATACAGTATGAAAAAAATTTTTTCTCTGCTTTTGGTCCTCTTGTGCGGGCTATCTGCGTTTGCTCAAACAAGGCAGATAAAAGGTAGCGTAACTGATGAAAACGGCAACGCTTTACCTGGCGTTACTGTTGTTGTTAGTGGTACAAAAGCAGGAACACAAACCGATGTGTCCGGTAAATTTAAAATTGAAGTTCCGGAAGCAGGAAATAGTAAACTTGTATTTACTTATACAGGATACAAGCCAAAAACAGTAACAATAAGTAATAGTGCTGATGTGGAAATAAAGTTGGAAAAAGAAGTAACCGCTATGGAGGAAGTTGTTGTTATTGGTTATCAAACAATCAAGCGAAAAAACCTGCTTGCATCAGTTTCTTCAGTTGGGGCAAAGGAAATGAAAGACGTGCCAATAGCATCTGCAGAACAGATGCTGAATGGCAGACTTGCGGGTGTAACTGCAACTACAGCCGAGGGCTCGCCTGATGCAGATATTCGTATCAGGGTTCGTGGCGGTTTGTCGATAACAGGAGATAACTCACCTCTTTACATAGTAGATGGTGTACAGGTTGAAAAGGCTTTATCGGTAATAGCACCACAGGATATTCAGAGTATTGATGTATTGAAAGATGCTGCTGCAACGGCTATTTATGGTGCCAGGGGCGCAAACGGTGTAATTATTATTACAACAAAATCGGGCCGGATTGGTAAAACAAAAGTTACGTTCAACAGCTTTGTAGGTGTTAAGTTTTTGCCGAAGAAGCTTGCAGTTCTTTCGCCCTATGATTTTGTTATTTATCAATCGGAAAGATCAAGAGGAAGTTCAACTGACAGTACAACTTTTACTAAGTATTACGGAACAACGTGGGATACTTTATCGAATTACAAAAACGTAAGTCCGGTTGACTGGCAGGATGAAGTTTTTGGAAGAACGGGTGTTACAACCACACAGAATCTTGGTATATCAGGAGGAAATAAAAAGTTCACATACAATTTTGGTTACACTTACAATAATGAAAAGGCAATTGTTCTTAATTCAAATTACGTTCGTCATTTGCTGAATTTTAAAGGCGATTATAATATTACAAGTAAACTGAAAGCCGGTATTACCGCCCGTTACACTAATCAGAATGTTTTAGGTGCCGGCGTATCAGATTCTAAAGGAACGTCTTATAACAGGTTACGTAATGCAGTAAAATTCAGACCTTTTTTGTCATCCAACATGGAAATTGACGATGCAGATCCGTTTACTGATCCAAATCCTGGAAACAGTTTATATCTTGTAAATCCCATTGCTCTTTCAAATGCTGAATACAGAAATAAAACAACAAACTCTGCAAATTTCACTGCATATGTTTCTTACAGAATTTTGAAAAACCTGACATTCCGTTCAACTTTTGGGTACGATAATACCCGGTTATGGGATCGCCAGTTCAGTGATTCAATTACACCTTATGCTATTATTACTGGCGGAACCAAACCAATTGTGGCGCTTGATACAAATAGTCGTCAAACAATTACAAACTCAAATGTCCTTTCTTATTCCATTTCTGATTTTAAGAAAAAGCATGATTTTGATTTTCTAATAGGAGAAGAAACCTACGACCTGAGAACACAGGATTATCCAAGTGCATACACTGTTCCAAAATATACAAGTAAAAATGTTGCAATAGTTGGTGCCAGCTACCTGGGAACAGCTTTGTCAGGATACAGGGTCACAAAATCAAGATATACCAGCTTGTCATTCTTTAGCAGAATTAATTATTCTTATAAAGACAAATATCTTTTTTCTTTTAACGTGCGGGCCGACGGAGCTTCAAAGTTTGCACCAGGTCAAAAATGGGGTTATTTTCCTGCGGGTTCAGTTGCCTGGCGGTTAAAGAGAGAGCGTTTTCTTGAAAACGTAAACTTCATAAATGATCTTAAGTTAAGGGCTGGTTATGGTTTGGTGGGTAATAACCGTATCAAAGATTACCTGTTCCTCACTTCATTTGCCAATGGTACTTATTATTATAGCCTTAACAATAGTACTGTTTTAGGCTATTCTTCAAATTCGCTTGCAAATCCAAACCTGACATGGGAGTCACTTGTTAACAAAAATATCGGGTTTGATATTACATTGTTACACAACAGGTTTGATTTAAGTATCGATGTATATGACAACCAGTCAAAAGACCTTTTACTTGATGTTCCTATTGCATCCACATTTGGATATTCATCACAGGTACAAAACATTGGCAAAACATCAAATAAAGGAGTAGAGATTCAATTGAATGCGGTTATACTCAGAAAGCCGCAGGGTTTAAACTGGAATGCAAGTTTTAACATCGCTTTTAATACAAACAAGGTAGTTGCATTAAGTAAAAATCAAACTTATTTCTATCCCGATGCAAGCTGGGGGGTATCGGGGCAGCCAAAAGACTATATTGAAAAGATTGGTTCTCCCGTTGGTTCATTCTGGGGTTTAGTAAACGATGGTTTTTATAAAGTAAGCGATTTTGATTATAACACATCTACGGGTATATATACTTTAAAATCTGGCTTGGTGAGTGACTCCAACATAATAGGTGTCGTGCAGCCCGGGTCAATTAAATTTAAAGACTTAAATAATGACGGAAAAGTTGATTTAACTAACGACAGAACCATTATCGGGAATCCAACTCCCAAATTTACAGGTGGTTTAAATCAGATGTTTACCTACAAACAGTGGGATGCAAGCATTTTTGTAAACTTTTCCTATGGCAATGATATTTATAATGCCAATAAAATTGAATTTACTAACGCTTATACCAACAATGCGAATATGCTGGCTATTATGAAAGACCGCTGGAAAGTTGTAACTGAAGCCGGGGCAACAGCACAATGGATTAGTGGTACAACAGTTTACGGAATTCCGCCAGCTCAACTGGAAGCTTTAAACGCCAATGCTAAAATATGGCAGCCAGTTAAAAGTTCCGGTGCATTTTACCCAAGCTCATGGGCAATTGAAGATGGATCGTTCCTGCGTATAAACAATATTACCGTTGGCTATACTGTGCCGGTTAGGAAAATCAGCCGCATTCACATGAGTCAGCTGAGGTTTTATGTAACGGCTAACAACCTGGCAGTGTTTACGAACTATTCCGGTTATGACCCAGAGGTTAGTGTAAGAAGCAGCCCGCTTACCCCGGGTCTGGATTACTCATCTTATCCTAAAAGCCGCAGTTTTGTATTTGGTTTAAATGCATCCTTCTGATAAAAACATAAAAAAGATTTGAAATGAAAACATTACAATTCAATAAGCTTATCATTTTTGCCGCAATAAGCATGTTGTTGGTATCAACAGGGTGTAAAAAATACCTGGATCAGCAACCTATTACAGAACTTGGCCCTGAGTTGGTTTTTAAAGATGTTGCCAGCACTTATAAAGCAATATCGGGAGTATATAGCCGCTTGGTGGGCGATCAGGGATATGGTATTCGGGTAAGTTTGTATTATCCGCTTGATAATGATGAAATGCAGGGCCCTACAGGATCTTCTGATAATGACAGAAGAGATATTGCACGTTACGCTGCAACTTCAACTAATGCACAGATTGAGAAACCTTTTAACCAGATGTTTCAGGGAATTGAATATGCCAATATCTGCATTTCCAATATTCCTAAAATGGATATGTATTCAAATGGTTCAGATCAGGAACAGAAACAGTTAAAACGCATGCTTGGTGAAGCTTATACATTAAGAGCTCAGTTTTACTTTGAAGCGATCCGGAACTGGGGTGATTTACCTGCTCACTTTCTGCCTGCGGGTGAACAGGCTTTGGTTGAACCTTTTCCGGCTAAAACAGACCGGGATTCGTTATACGATCATTTGCTGAATGATTTAAAAACTGCTGAAGATCTTGTGCCTTGGAGAGGTGAATTAGCTTCAATTAGCGATCCTTTGGATGAGCGCATAACAAAAGGGACTGTAAAAGCACTTCGTGCAAGAATTGCATTATTCAGAGGCGGATATGCATTACGACAAACAGGCGGAGTTCAACGAGGCTCAAATTACCTGAGTTATTACCAGATTGCAAAAGATGAGTGTAATGATATTATCAACTCAAACCAGCATTCGCTGAATCCGGGATTCAAAGCTTTATGGAAAGATCAGGTTTGTGCCCATGCCATAGCTGATCCAAACGGTGAGTTAATGTTTCAGGCAAGTGGTGCAGGTTTAACAGGTACAGAAGACACAAAGCTGGGTTATTATAATGGCCCAAGGGTTAATAATAAAGGGAATAACAGTGTTAACCCCCTGCCTACTTATTTTTATCTTTTTGATTCAACCGATTTAAGACGAGATGTTACTATTTGCCATTATTATAGTTCTTCCACCGGTACAAGAACCGGACAGGTGCTGACAAATCAGACCGATGGAAAATACAGAAGAGACTGGATCAGTAATCCTGTTATTTCTCCAACAAGTGATGTGCAATACCTTGGTTTAAAATGGCAGATCATACGCTATTCTGATGTATTACTCATGTTTGCCGAAGCAGAAAATGAAATTAGCGGGCCAACAACTGCTGCTTATAATGCTATTAATATGGTAAGGAGAAGGGGTTATGGAAAATCAATCACAACGGCAGATGCAACTGTTGATATTCCATCCGGATTGTCAAAGGCCGATTTCTTTAAATATATTGTACGGGAAAGAGCGCTGGAGCTTGGTGGAGAAGGCATCAGGAAATACGATCTCTTAAGATGGAATCTTCTTGCTGCAGCAATAAGCGAATCAAAAAGTAATATGGTTAAAATGTCAACCAGTACGGCAATGGACAATCCTTCTTACATGGCATCTTATCCTGCCTATTGTATTACCGCAACACTACCGGCATCCATGTACTACATTACTAATACCACATCCGATGTTAATACAGTCAATGGTCTTTGGAAGAACTCACTGTATAAAGCATCGCCGAGTTCAACACCATCCGGTACTACAAAAGTTACCTGGATTAGTGCGGCTGTAAAAACAACCTGCTCTGACAGATTTGCAACCGGTTTTACAACAGGAAAGTCTGAACTATTGCCATTACCTCAGGCAGCAATTGATGCTAATAAAAACTTAAAGCAAAACCCGAATTATTAATGAAGAATAATTCTTTCATAATTTGTAATTCATAAAAAATAAAAGGCTGCAGAAAAGCAGCCTTTTTATATTCAGAAATGAAAACCAGATTTTTTTTATCAATAAGCTTTGCATTATTTTTTGTAGTTGCGTGCCGTTCGCAAAAACAAACAGCACAAACTTCGGCCAAGGCAACAAATGAAACTATCGCTTTTCCCGGTGCTGAAGGTTTGGGTAAATACACGACTGGTGGCCGTGGAGGCAAGGTTTTTATTGTAACAAACCTGAACGATCATGGCACTGGAAGTTTTAGAGAAGCTGCAGAAGCTAAACAGAAAAGGATGCTTGTTTTTGCTGTATCGGGTACCATTCATCTTGAAACACCCTTGTCAATAAAAGGTGATGTAACGATTGCGGGCCAAACAGCTCCCGGTGATGGTGTTTGCCTTGCCGACAGACCTGTTATATTGAGTGGGGATAATATTATTGTACGTTACATGCGCTTTCGTATGGGCGATAAATATCAGAAAGGCGGAATGGTGGATGGCAATGGGGGCGATGATGCATTTGGAGGAACAAAGCGGAAAAATATCATCATTGATCATTGCAGCATGAGCTGGAGTACGGATGAAGTGCTTTCTGTTTACAATGGAGATAGCACCACTTTGCAGTGGAATATTATTGCTGAGCCGCTCAACTATTCATATCATTTTGAAACAGGCGATAAAGATTATGAACGGCATGGTTATGGTGGCATTTGGGGTGGGCAGCATCTCTCGGCTCATCATAATTTATTTGCTCATTGTAACAGTCGTAATCCTCGCTTTAACGGAATAAGACAAGGAATTCCTGAAATGGTTGATTATTGTAATAATGTAATTTATAACTGGGGCGAAAATAATATTTACGCTGGCGAAGGTGGCAATTATAACATTATTAATAATTATTTTAAAGGAGGACCATCAACAAACAAAAAAGTGCTTTACCGCATTGCTAATCCATGGCGTTCAGATAAAATTCCTTTTGGCAAATGGTACGTAAACGGAAATTATGTGCATGGAGCAAACGATGTTACAGTCAATAATTATAGCGGGATCCATATGGGAAATAACGCAACAGAAGAAGAAAAGAAGGCAACGGTTATTTCTGAACCTCATACAACAGTAAATATCAACCTGCAAACAACGAAGGATGCGTACAATTCTGTTTTGAAACAAGCCGGAGCAAGTTTTAGAAGAGATACAATGGATGAACGAATTATAAATGATGTGATTAATGGAAAAGGAAAGTTTATTGATGTGCAGGGTGGTTACACGCATGGAACAGTTTACGAGCAGACATTGGATGCGTGGCCTGTATTACATACACTTCCCGCTCCTGTTGATACAGATAAAGATGGTATGCCCGATGATTGGGAAAAGAAGAATGGTTTAAATGCAAATGATGCAGATGATGCAAGTCAAAACAAATTAGACAAGCATTATACAAACATCGAAGTTTATATCAACAGTTTGATTAAATAAAGAAACAGGTAAGGCAGATTTAGATAGATTGTATTTGATCCGTTTTCTCCGGCAAAATCTGTGTCATCAGCGTTTCAATAAATTCAAATCATGAAAGCAAAACTGATTTTACTTTTCGCTTTACCTGTGATGGCATTTGTTCTGCCGCAGAAAAAGAAAATAAAAATTTTTCTGGCAGGCGATTCTACAATAGCCATTAAAGAAACAAAAGCCTATCCTGAAACTGGTTGGGGAATGCCCTTTGTATATTTCTGGGATTCAACAGTAACTGTTGTGAACAAAGCAAAGAACGGCCGAAGCACAAATTCGTTCCGTAATGAAGGTTTGTGGAAACAGATTATGGATGATGCTGGTGAAGGTGATTATATATTCATTCAGTTTGGGCACAATGATGAAGTGCCGACCAAAAAAACATATACAACAGAAACTGAATTCAGAAATAATCTTGTTCGGTATGTAAAAGAATCAAGAGATAAAAAAGCAACACCCATTTTAATTACACCTGTTGCAAGACGAAAGTTTGATGCAAACGGAAAAGTAGAAGGCACACACGAAGTGTATTCGCAAATTGTAAGGGATGTGGCCAAAGCAGAAAATGTATTGCTGATTGACCTTGATAAAAAAAGCCAGGAATTATATCAAAGCTTGGGTGCAGAAACATCAAAATACTTATTTAATTATCTGGAAGCCGGGCAGCACCCAAATTATCCTGAAGGGAAAAAAGATGATACACATTTTAACGAACTTGGTGCCCGGTTGATTGCACAACTTGTGCTGAAAGAATTAAAAGGCTTAAACATTGAACTAACAGAAAGGATTATTTCACCTGTTGTAAAAAAATAAGCACATGAATAAAATATTCATAGCACTGGTATTGCTTGTTTATACACAACTATTATCTGCGCAAACATCCAATCCGCAACAGTACAAATACATATTTACTGTTGCTAAAGATGGAAGCGGCGATTTTAAATACATCCAGGATGCAATAGATGCCATGCGTGTTTATCCGCTTGCGCCCATCACATTGTACATCAAGAATGGCGTGTACAATGAAAAAATAGAATTGCCTGCCACGAATACCGATGTGATTTTCATTGGAGAAAGTGTGGAGAAAACCATCATTACCTTCAATGATTATTCAGGCAGAGGAAAGCTCACAACATTTACTTCAGCTACTGCAAAGATTTCGGGCAACCGTTTCAGGGCAGAGAATATTACGTTTGTAAATTCAGCAGGCCCGGTTGGCCAGGCTGTTGCTTTGTATGTTGATGCGGATAAAGCTGTTTTTAAAAACTGTCGTTTTCTCGGCAACCAGGATACCATCTTTGCTGCTGGTGAACAATCGAGACAGTTGTTTCAGGATTGTTATATTGAAGGAACAACCGATTTTATTTTCGGTCCATCAACTGCGGTATTTCAAAACTGTACCCTTAGAGAAAAAGCAAACTCATTTATTACAGCAGCAAGTACAACTCCCAATAAAAAATTCGGTTATGTGTTTCTCGATTGCAAAATCATTGCTGACACCGCTGCAACAAAAATTACACTTGGCCGACCGTGGCGTGCTCATGCAAAAACGGTCTTCATCCGTTGCGAATTGCCAAAGGAAATTGTACCGGAAGGCTGGAACAACTGGGGCAATACGCAAAATGAAACAACAGTTTTTTATGCCGAATATAAATGCACAGGCCAAGGTGCTGCAACTGCACAGCGTGTAAAATGGAGTAAACAGTTAACTGATAAAGAAGCAAAAGAATATACACTTGAAACTATTTTCAGTAACAGCGGCGCATGTGTTGCTGAGGAAGCCAAATGGTATCAACAACAATCAAAAAAGTTTGAATGGCCTGGTAAAAAATGAAACAGTTTAATTTTCTGATTTTTATTTTAATGTATAGCCTTACTGTACAGGCACAGTTAAAAACTGGTCTTACAGAAATTAGAGACACATCTTACAACGTACAGAACGAATATAGAAAGCATATCAAAAATTATCCGCAGTTGAAAATTGCAGAAGGCTTTTCTTATCCTTCTGTAAAAGAAGAAAAGGACATTGTTTACAGCACGTTGAATAAACGTCAGTTAAAAATAGATGTGTTTTCTCCTTCAGCAAAAAAAACTGCATTGAAAACAGCCATCATTTTTATTCATGGCGGAGGATGGAGAAGCGGCGATAAATCCATGCATCATCCGCTCATGCAGGAACTGGCTGCAATAGGTTATGTATGTTTTACTCCCGAATACCGGTTATCAACCGAAGCACTTTATCCTGCTGCAGTATATGATGTAAAATCAGCAATTCGCTGGGTGCGGAAAAATGCAGCCAAATATCATGTTGATCCAAATAAGATTGTGATATCCGGTCATTCGGCCGGTGGAGAGCTGGCAGCATTTATGGGTGCCACCAACGGAATGAAAGAATATGAAGGAAATGGTTGTTATAAAGAAATATCAAGCAAAGTAAATGCAGTGATTGATCTTGACGGAACATTATCTTTTTACCTGCCGGCTGATGCTGTACCTGATGAAAGCAAAGGCCCGTCTGCAGCTACATACTGGTTTGGCTATAAAAAAACAGAGAACATTGAATTGTGGAAACAAGCAAGCCCATTGCAGCATGTGGGCAAGCACACTCCACCGTTTCAATTTATCAACAGCAGTGTTGAACGTATGCATAACGGAAGAGATGAGTTTATTGCAGTGCTGAACAGGGCTCATATTTATTCAGAAGTAAATACATTGGAAGGATCGCCACATACTTTTTTATTATTTCATCCGTGGTTTGATACTACAGTTGTGTATATGGACAGGTTCCTGAAAAAGATTTTTCCTTCAACACAAACCATAACAAAAAAAATTATTGTATCACAAAATGGTGATGGCGATTTTACAACAGTACAGCAAGCAATCAATGCTATACCTGTAAACAACACAAGCCCAATTATAATTTTTATAAAGAGGGGAATTTATAAAGAGAAAATACTGGTTGATTCAGCAAAACAATTTATTACGCTGATTGGAGAAGATAAGCTGAATACGGTACTTACATATAACGATCATACCGGTAAAATTTCAACAACTGGCGATACAATCAGTACAAGAACCTCATGGAGTTTTAAAATTCTTGCTGCTAATTTTACTGCAAAGGATTTAACCATTCAGAATGATGCAGGTTTTAATGCAGGCCAGGCAGTGGCACTGGAATCAGATGGCGATAAAGCAACCTTCATCAATTGCCGTTTCATCGGCTTCCAGGATGTACTGTTCACCAACAATGAAAAAAGCAGGCAGTATTATGAGCATTGCTATATTGAAGGAACAACCGATTTTATTTTCGGCTCTTCAACCGCATGGTTTGAAAACTGTTTTATTTACTGCAAAAAAAATTCGTATATAACTGCAGCATCTACTCCCAAAGAAAATCGGTATGGATATGTATTTCATCAATGCAGGATTGAAGGCGATACATCATTACACAATGTGTCGCTTGGCCGGCCATGGCGACCTTTTGCAAGTGTGACTTATCTTAATTGTTATATCGGCACAATCATTAAACCCGAAGGGTGGAGCAACTGGAATAAAACGGAGAATTATAAAACCACCCGTTATGCTGAGTTTAATAATTATGGTCCATCATCCGATCCTTCAAAACGTATTGAATGGGCGAAGATGCTTACTGCAGAAGAAGCGAAGAAATTTACGTTGCAGAATGTGCTGAGGGGGTGGAAGCCCGTTAAAGAATAATGAACACTTTGCCATTAATCATCTTTAAAAAAAATAAGTTCAAAAACAAACTACCTTTAAAAACTTCAATTAAACAAAGTGATAAATAAACCGTAATGAAGAAATTATTATTTATGTCGGCTGTTCTTTTTTCTGCTGCAGTATCTGCACAATCAACAATGGAAATGCCTTTGTATAATGGGGCTATTCCCAATTCAAAGCCTGCGCCTAAAAGAGAAAATGCAATAATGCGTGATAATGTACTGCGTATTGAAAAAGTAAGCTTCCCTTCTATTACTGTTTATAAACCAGCCGCACCAAACGGACAGGCTGTGATTATTTGCCCTGGCGGCGGTTATGGTATTCTTGCTTTTGATAAAGAAGGAACAAAAGTAGCAGAAGAATTTAGTAAATGGGGTGTAACTGCATTTGTATTGAAATATCGGTTACCTGACGATGAATTCAATATTGATAAAAGTCTTGCACCGTTGCAGGATGCACAACAGGCCATTCGCTTTGTAAGAACAAATGCGGCACAATGGGGCATTAATAAAAATAAAATCGGCATCATGGGTTTTTCTGCTGGTGGTCATCTTGCATCAACCGCTGCAACACATTTTAATTTTAAAGCGGATGCGGCTAATAACGATACAACTTCTGTACGTCCTGACTTTGCAATCCTGCTTTATCCTGTTGTGAGCTTCGATAGTACAATTACACATAAAGGATCAAGAAATAATTTAGTTGGTGCAAAAGCATCAGATGAAACAATTAAATTCTTTTCAAACGAATTGCAGGTAACAGTTTCAACTCCTCCCACATTTATTGTGCATGCAAGTGATGATGGTGCTGTGCCTGTTGAAAACAGTGTACGCTTTTATCAGGCTTGTGTAAAAAATAAAGTACCGGTTGAAATGCATCTTTATCCTCATGGCGGACATGGATTTGGCATGTACAACAAAACAACCACCGATAACTGGATGGAACGTTTAAAAAACTGGCTGGCAGGACTGTAAGAAAAAAGATATATAACACGAATTTTGATAAACAATTACACGAATTTTAAAGCAAATTAAACTGTTTGTATTCTTAGTTTTTAATTCGTGTAATTCGCTCTAATTCGTGTAATAAAAAGTATTTAATAAAATGACCACACTTAACACAGCACTTTGTTCTTTTGGTATGAGCGGATGGGTGTTTCATGCGCCTTTCATTGATGCTCATCCTGCTTTTAATTTATACGGAGTTTGGGAGCGTACAAAAAATCTTGCACAGGAAAAATATCCGGCAGCAAAAACATTCCGCACACTGGAAGAATTACTTGCCGATGAAAATATTGAACTTGTTGTTGTAAACACACCAAGTGTTACACATTATGATTTTGCAAAACAGGTATTGCAGGCAGGTAAACATGTAATTATTGAAAAACCATTTACAGCAACTGTTGTGCAGGCAGAAGAATTAATTGAACTGGCAAAACAAAAGAACTGTAAACTGTTTGTTTACCAGAACAGGCGCTTTGACAGTGATTTTAAAACAACAAAGAAAGTTTTGGACGATGGTTTGCTGGGTGATATTGTGGATGCAGAATTAAGATACGATCGGTTTGTGCCGGCGTTAAGTTACAAAGCACATAAGGAAGCACCCACTGCTGCTGTTGGTTGTTTGTATGATCTCGGTGCGCATTTAGTTGATCAAAGCATTCAGTTTTTTGGAATGCCAACTGCTGTGTTTGCGGATATTGCCATCAACCGTCCCGGCTCGCAGGTGGACGATTATTTTGATCTGAAATTATTTTATCCAACTCATCGTGCAACATTACGTTCGAGTTATTATGTACGTGAAGCTGTTGCTGGTTTACAGGTCCATGGTAAGCTCGGTTCGTTCATCAAACCCAAAACCGATGTGCAGGAAACACAACTACAGGCTGGTAAAAAACCAACTGATGCTGATTATGGAATTGAACCTGAATCAGAAAAAGGTTTATTACATACTGAAATAAACGGCAAAGTTGTAAAAGAATATCTTCCTTCTTTCAAAGGAAACTACATGGATTTTTATGAAGGTGTTTATCAAACATTACGAAATAATCAGCCTGTGCATATAAGTGGTGAAGATGGATTGAAAGTGATCAGTGTGATTGAAGCCGCATTAAAAAGTTTTAAAGAAAAAAGAGTAGTTGAATTATGAAAAAAGTACTGGTTTTAATTCTGGTTTTTGTATTGGTTCATTTTCTTTCAGCACAAAAAGTTTCAAAAGTATGGGTGGCTGATAATGGAAATGGTACTTACAAAAATCCGGTAATTAATGCCGATTACAGCGATCCCGATGCCATACGTGTTGGCGACGATTATTACATGATTGCTTCTTCCTTTACACATATACCCGGCTTACCCATTCTTCAGTCAAAAGATCTGGTAAACTGGAAACTCATTGGTCATGCATTGATGAAACAGCCACCTTACGATGTGTATAATAAAGTGCAACATGGTGCAGGCGTATGGGCTCCATCTATCCGTTATCACAACAATGAATTTTATATTTATTATCCCGATCCTGATTTCGGAATTTATCTCATCAAATCAAAAACAATAAATGGTCCGTGGAGCGAACCAGTTTTGGTGGAAGAAGGAAAAGGTTTGATTGATCCTTGTCCGCTGTGGGATGATAACGGTAAAGTATATCTCGTTCATGCGTATGCAGGCAGCCGTGCAGGAATCAAATCAATTGTGGTGGTGAAGGAAATGAACAAGGAAGGAACGAAAACCATCAGCGAACCTGTAATGGTATTTGATGGTCATGCTGCTGATCCTACTTTGGAAGGCCCAAAGTTTTACAAACGCAATGGTTACTATTACATTTTTGCTCCCGCCGGTGGTGTAAGCACGGGTTGGCAATTAGTTCTTCGTTCAAAAAATGTTTATGGACCTTATGAAAGAAAAGTAGTGATGGATCAGGGCGCATCAACCGTTAATGGTCCGCACCAAGGTGCATGGGTAACAACACAAACCGGTGAAGACTGGTTCTTGCATTTTCAGGATAAAGATGCATACGGAAGAGTTATTCACCTGCAGCCAATGAAATGGATCAACGACTGGCCGGTGATTGGCGTTGATAAAGATGGTGATGGAAAAGGCGAACCTGTTCTCACGTATAAAAAACCCAACGTTGGTAAAACATATCCCATTGTTACGCCTGATGAAAGTGATGAGTTTAATTCAACCACACTTGGTTTGCAATGGCAATGGCAGGCTAATCCGCAGCAATACTGGGCAATGCCAACGCCTTATGGTCATTTAAAATTATTTTCTGTGCTTAAAGCTGATGCAGAAGTATCGCCCTGGTTCTATCCTAACATTCTTGCACAGAAATTTCCTGCTGATGAATTTACAGCAACAACAAAATTTTCCTTCAACCCAAAATGGGAAGGCGAACGCTTGGGTTTGATTGTAATTGGTGTTGATTTTGCTTCTGTTTCCATTACAAAAAAGGCCGATGGAAATTATATTTCATTCGCTTCATGTAAAGATGCTGATAAAGGAAAAGCAGAAACAGTTCAGGGTGGAGAAAAGCTGAACAGCAAGGAAATTTATTTCCGTGTTCAGGTAAAGGAAGATGCTGTTTGCTCTTTCAGTTATAGTGAAGATGGACTGAATTTTAAAACGATTGGTGAACCTTTTAAAGTAAAACCCGGCAGATGGGTAGGTGCAAAAGTTGGTTTGTTCTTTTCACGCATCAACAAAACAAATGATGCCGGTTTTGCAGATGTTGACTGGTTCAGGATTGACAAATAATGTACTAAAATATTCCAAAAGAAAACCGGAACATTCTTAAAGTGAATCCGCTATTATTATTCTGTTTAGCGTTTAATTAAAATTCAGTTATGATCGGAAATATCTTTTTTAAAACAAAACTTTATTAAATAAACAAACTATAAATAAACATATATGAATTACAGGAACTTTTTTTTAGTGATTTTTTTTACATCTGCATCACTGTTCTCCTTTTCACAATCAAAAAAAGAGAGGCAAGTAGCTGCATCTGTTGAAAAACTTAGGCTTGCAATGATTAGCGGCGAAAAACCTGCTTTGGAAGCGGTTGCTTCAGATAAGCTCAGATATGGTCATAGCGGCGGAAAAATTGAATCAAAACAGGAGTTTGTAGAAACAATTGCCACAGGCAGATCTGATTTTGTTACATGCGATCTTTCTGATCTTAAAATAACAATCAGCGGTAAAGTAGCCATTGCTACTTTTAAACTTGATGCTAAAACAAATGATAATGGCAAACCGGGTGAAGTGCATCTTAAACTAATGACTACCTGGCAAAAAAAGCACGGCAAATGGCAGATGCTTGCACGTCAGGCTGTACACTAAAATACATCTCTGCTACCGGTATCGTTTGCGTAAATAAACCACTTTAATTGCTTCAATAAAACCATTGTTCAGAGCTAACTTGTTGCCCTGAAACAGGGAGTTATAAATTTTCAATTATTGATTCATCCATTAATGAAAAAAGCAATTTTTCTTCTTTCTTTTATCAGCTTCAGTCTTTTTTCTACTGCACAGTTCAGCCAGAAGCTGCCGGTGATTATCTCACCAAAATTTAAAAAAGATACGATCAGTATTACAAAATTCGGTGCAGTATCCGATGGTAAAACGCTGAATACAGCAGCGGTTAATAATGCAATTGATGCCTGCAGCAAAAAAGGTGGTGGTGTGGTAATGATTCCTGCGGGTCTTTGGTTAACAGGCCCGGTTGTGATTAAAAGTAATGTGAACCTCTATCTTGCTGCTGGAGCAACACTGTTGTTTACTGCTGATAAATCGCAATATCCATTGGTGAAAGGAAACTGGGAAGGAATTCCGCAGATGAGAAATCAATCACCCATTTCCGCTGCAGGTGCAATCAATATTGCTATTACTGGCAAAGGAATTATTGATGGCAATGGTGATGTATGGCGTGCAGTGAAAAATGATAAGCTCACCGAAAGTCAGTGGAAAAAGAAAGTGGCTTCAGGTGGTGTGCTGAGCGATGATAAAAAAACATGGTACCCCTCAGAAGCATATAAGAATGCAAACAAAATGACCAACCCTGGTCAGATTTTACCTGATAAAGACGAAGCGTATTATCAAAGCATTAAAGATTTTCTCCGTCCAAACCTGGTTTTATTTACAGAGTGTAAGAATGTGTTGCTTGAGGGCGTAACTTTTCAAAATTCTCCTGCATGGTGTTTACATCCCCTGCTTTGCGAAAATCTTACCGTAAGGAATGTGTTTGTAAAAAATCCCTGGTATGCACAGAATGGCGATGGTATTGATGCGGAGAGCTGCAAAAATGTACTTATCGAAAATTCCGTTTTTGATGTGGGCGATGATGCGTTGTGTATGAAGAGCGGTCGTGATGCAGAAGGAAGAAAAAGAGGAAAGCCCATTGAAAATGTTATTATCAGAAACTGTACAGTATATGCAGCACATGGTGGCTTTGTTATTGGAAGTGAAATGAGCGGTGGTGCAAAAAATATATGGGTAAGCAACTGCACATTTGTTGGTACTGATATTGGTCTTCGGTTTAAAACCACAAGAGGCCGTGGTGGCGTGGTGGAAAACATTTTCATTAAAGACATTTACATGAAAGATATTCCCGGCGAAGCCATTCTGTTCGACATGTATTATATGGCAAAAGATCCCATACCTCTTGCCGGTGAAAAGAGAGAACTGCCTTCTGTTGAATTTAAAGCTGTGGATGAAAGCACACCTGTTTTCAAAAACTTTTACATCAGCAATGTGTATTGCAATGGTGCAGAAAAAGGAATCTTTGTTCGTGGCTTACCCGAAATGCATGTAAAGAATATTGTGCTGGAAAATATGGTACTACAGGCGCAAAAAGGAATTGATATACAGGAAGCCAGCAACATTACATTCCGTAACATCACAATCATCTCGGCCAATACAAAACCGGTTGTAGATATTATCAACAGTGATAAATTGGTGTTTGATAAAATTATGTACAAAGAAAACAGCGAACTGCTGTTTCGTGTAAGCGGCGACAGAAGTAAAAGCATCAGCATCAGCAATACAAATGCAGCGAATAGCAAAGAAAAACTTGTTTGTGAACTTGGTGCTGATGCCAAAGAAGTGAAATGGTAATTGATTTTAACTTTCCGGTTATATGAAAAAATTATTTGCAGCGTCATTCTTATTCTGTTTTCTGCATTCATCAGCTCAGATCAAATGGAGTGAAAAAATTGCATCAACAGTAATGCAGACATGGAAGGATTCAACTCCTATCGGCAGCACAACAAAATGGAGCTATGATATGGGTGTTGTACTCAAAGGCATGGAAGGTTTGTGGATGAACACCGGAGATGCTCAATATTACAATTACATCGCAGCCAAAATGGATTACTTTGTTCAGAACGATGGAACAATAAAAGGCTATGAACTGGATGAGTACAATATTGATCATGTAAACAACGGCAAACTGGTTCTGTTACTTTATCGTGTTACAGGAAAAGACAAGTATAAAAAAGCCGCAGATTTATTACGCAGCCAGTTAAGGACACATCCTCGTACAAAGGAAGGCGGCTTCTGGCACAAAAAAGTTTATACCAACCAGATGTGGCTCGATGGTTTGTATATGGGCGAACCGTTCTATGCAGAATATGCCATGCTGTTTCACGAAGATTCAGCATTCAATGATATTGCCAACCAGTTTATATGGATGGAAAAACATGCAAGAGATCCAAAAACAGGATTGCTCTATCATGCATGGGATGAAAGCAAAGAACAGCAATGGGCAAACAAAACAACAGGAACATCTCCCAACTTCTGGGCTAGGGCAATGGGCTGGTATGCCGATGCAATTGTGGATGTGCTGGATTATTTTCCTGCCAATCATCCAAAAAGAAAAGAACTGATTGCAATCCTCAACCGCCTTGTTGTTGCATTGGAAAAACAACAGGATAAACAGACAGGTTTGTGGTACGATGTAATGAATTACAGCGGACCGGATAAAGAAAAGAATTATTTCGAAGCTTCTGCTTCTTCACAGTTTGTGTATGCTGTTGCAAAAGGTGTGCGCAAAGGCTACCTGCCATCTGAAAAAATCGTTATTGCTAAAAAAGGGTATGATGGAATTATTAAAAAATTCATCAAAGAAGAAAACGGTCAGACCAACCTGCATGGTACAGTAAAGGTTTCTGGCCTGGGTGGTAAACCTTACCGTGACGGAACCTTTGCATATTACATGAGCGAACCGGTAATTGTGAACGATGCAAAAGGTATTGGTGCGTTTTTATTAGCTGCTGATGAAATGGAAATGCTGCCAACACTTTCAGTTGGCAAAGGCAAAACGGTGTTGCTCGACCGTTATTTCAACAGCGAAAAAAGAAAAGATGCAACTGGTGCTGAGGTTTACTGGCATTACGTGTGGGAGGAAAGAAGCAATCCCGGCTTTTATACGTTCGGAACTGTTTTTGAACGCTATGGTGCAAAACTGAAATCGCTTGATGTGGCTCCGTCAGCACTCAACTTAAAAGGATCTTCTGTTTATATTATTGTTGACCCTGATCATGTAAAAGATAATCCCAAACCAAATTATGTAACAGAAGCCAATGCGGCTGTGATTGGTAATTGGGTAAAGGCAGGTGGCACTTTGGTACTCATGGCCAATGACAGTGCCAACTGCGATCTGCAGCATTTCAACATTCTTGCAAAAAAGTTTGGTATTGCGTTTACCAATAACAGCCTCAACATGGTAAAGAACGATCAGTACGAAACAGGTGTTGAATATCCCGGCGCAAATAACCCCGTGTTTAAACAACCAAAGAAAATGTACCTGAAAGAAATCAGTGAGCTGAATGTAAAAGCACCTGCAACTTCAATTGTAACAAAAGATGGTAAACAGGTTATAGCCATTGCCAGATATGGAAAAGGTACTGTGTTTGCCGTTGGCGATCCATGGATTTATAATGAATATCTCGATGGAAGGAAACTTCCGGCTGAATACGAAAACTTCAAAGCTGCTGAAGATTTGGTGAAATGGTTGCTGACTGTAATGCAAAAAAAATGAGCTGAATAAAATAAGTGATGTACGGCATCTGCTTTTTGCTAATCACTAAAAACTCTGCGAAAGAGAATGAATATTAAATATTAAGGAAGATGAAAGCATTAAATGCAACCACTGTGGAAAAGCCGGTATTACCGGTTAAAATTTTACAATTTGGTGAAGGCAATTTTCTAAGGGCCTTTGTTGACTGGATGATTAACAAAGCAAACGAATCAGGGAAAATGAATCACGGAGTGGCTATTGTTCAGCCTATTGCTGGTGGAGAATTTGTAAGAGATTTGTTCAGCAAACAGGATAACCTGTATCATGTTTATCTTGAAGGGATAAAAGACAAACAGCCCGTTAAGGAAGTTTCGCTGGTTAAGTGTGTAACAGTTATTAATAATCCTTATTCGGATTACAAAGCGTACGAATCGCTCTTTTTAAGTGAAGAACTGGAGATGATTGTTTCTAATACCACTGAGGCAGGTATCCGCTACGAAGAAGGGGATGATATTTATGCGGAGCCTCCGGCATCCTTCCCTGCAAAGATGACGGCACTGCTGTATAAGCGGTTTAAAAAATTCAATGGTGATGTTTCAAAAGCACTTTCCATTATTTGTTGCGAACTGATTGAAGATAACGGCTCTACCCTCAGGCAATACATAATGAAACATGCTGCAGCAAATAATCTTGGTGCTGATTTTGAAAGTTGGGTAAGTAAAAGTTGCCATTTTTATGATACGCTGGTTGACCGTATTGTTCCCGGTTTTCCAAAAGAAACGATTAATGAAATAAAAGAAGAAATTGGCTTTGATGATAACCTGGTGGTAAAGGGGGAATACTTTCATGTATGGGCTATTGGTGGTGACAGCAGCATAAAACAGAAATTACCACTGGATCAGGCTGGCCTGAATGTTTTGTTCATGGATGATATTCGTGAATTCAGGGCTAAGAAAGTCCGTATTCTGAATGGTTCGCATACAGCTATGGTACCGGTTGCTCTGCAATTGGGATGCGAAACCGTAATGGATGCTTTCAATACACCCGAAGTGGAAAAATTCATCAACAAAATGGTGGCAGAAGAAGTGCTGCCGGTAATTAATGAAGACCCGGCAGAACTGAAAAAATTTGCAGGCAAAATACTGGAGCGGTTTTATAACCCTTACCTCAAGCATTATCTGAAAGATATTTCACTTAATTCGCTTTCAAAGTGGGAAACAAGAAATTTCCCGACAGTGAACGATAACTTTACAAAGCTGAATAAAAACGCACAGCTTACTTCTTTTTCTTTTGCTGCCTTACTTATTTTATACAGCGGAAAAGCTGAAGTGCCCTTTACGCCAAACGACACACCGGAGTTTGTAGAATTCATCAAATCGTCTTTTGATGCAGATAATGTAAAGGGTTGGGTTGATACTGTTGTTAAGAATAAAGGAATATGGAAAGAAGATTTTTCGGCTTCGCCTTTTTTTGTTGATGAGGTTACAGCCGGTGCAGAAGCAATATTAAACAAAGGCATGAAAGCCGCCCTTACAGCACTAATAAACAGATAAAATTAACAGATATGTCTCAGATTGTTTTAAAGGTTCACCCGAAAGATAATGTAATTGTTGCCCTGAAGGATTTGACCAATGGACAAACTCTTAATTATGATGGTGTGGAATATGTTATACAGGAAGATATACCGGCAAAGCATAAATTCTTTATGTATGATATGAAAAAGGGTGAAGAAATAATTATGTACGGAGTGTTGGTGGGAAAAGCTCAGATGGATATTAAAAGGGGCTTCCGTATGTCAACGGAAAATACCCGGCATGCCGCTGAGCCTTATACTTACCGCAAGGTGAATTATGAGTGGCAGGTTCCGGATGTGTCAAAATTTAAAGGAAGAACATTTAATGGCTATCACCGCCAGGATGGGAGAGTTGGCACAGCCAATTACTGGCTTTTTATACCAACAGTTTTTTGTGAGAACAGGAATATGGATGTGATTCGTGAAGCCATGCACAATGAATTGGGTTATGCAGTAACTGATAAGTATAAACAATATACAAAGAGTTTGCTTGAAGCTTATCATAGAGGTGAAGATGTTGTTTCAGTAAGTTTTGAGCCTTCGTCTCTTCTGCAAAAAAACGTTAACCGGCCTTTTAAAAATGTTGATGGAATTAAGTTTCTTAATCATCAGGGAGGTTGTGGTGGTATTCGGCAGGATGCCGCTGTATTAAGCAAATTGCTGGCAGCTTATGCCGACCATCCTAATGTTGGAGGTGTAACGGTGTTGAGCCTGGGCTGCCAGAATTTGCAAACTCAGGATTTTTTGAACGACCTGAAAGCATTAAATCCTGATTTCGACAAACCGTTATATGTTTTTGAACAGCAGCAATCGCAAAGTGAGGAGGAGTTGATTTCAGAAGCCATCCGCAAATCATTTGAAGGGATGGTTGAAATAAATAAGCTGGAAAGAAAGCCTGCATCACTCGATAAACTTTGCATTGGTGTAAAATGTGGCGGAAGTGATGGGTTCAGTGGTATATCGGCTAATCCGGCAGTAGGTTACGCATCAGATATGGTGGTTGCATTGGGAGGAAAAATTCTATTGGCAGAGTTCCCTGAACTGTGTGGTGCTGAACAAAATCTTATTGACAGAACAAAAGATGAAAATGCCGCCAGGAAGTTCATTAAACTGATGTCTGCTTATAGCGATTCTGCTGAAAAGGCTGGCAGTGGTTTCTATATGAATCCATCGCCTGGAAATATTAAAGACGGGCTGATTACGGATGCAATTAAAAGCAATGGGGCTGCATTGAAAGGTGGAACTTCGCCTGTGGTAGATGTACTCGATTACACAGAAGTGGCTAAAAAACCCGGGCTGAGTCTGGTGTGTACTCCCGGAAATGATGTAGAGGCAACAACAGGTAAAGCTGCAAGCGGCGCAACATTGATATTATTTACAACAGGCTTGGGAACACCAACCGGAAACCCGGTTTGCCCTACCATTAAGGTGTCAACCAACAGCAATCTTACCAAAAGGATGAATGATATTATTGATATCGATTGTGGGCCGGTGATAGATGGAGAAAAAACAATTGCTCAAATGGGCGAAGATATTCTGGAATATTGCATTAAGGCTGCCAGCGGTGAAGTTGTTCCAAAGGCAGTGCTGCTCAACCAGGATGATTTCATCCCTTGGAAAAGAGGTGTATCATTGTAAATTAAAATATTAAATATGGAAAATATGTTTTCGTTGAAAGGAAAAGTGATTGTTGTAACCGGGGCAACAGGAGTACTCGGTCATGCTTTTATTAAGGCATTAGCAGGTGCCGGAGCTACTGTGGGTGTATTGGGAAGAAATGAGGCAAAAGCAAATGAGAGGGTAAAAGAAATTACAGATGCCGGCGGCGAAGCGATTGCTTTGATTGCTGATGTGCAGAGTAAACAGCAATTGATTGCATGCAGAAACAAAGTAGTAGAGAAATATGGAAAAATTGATGGTTTGGTAAATGGGGCAGGTGGCAATGTGCCTGAAGGAATTCTTCAACCGGGAGATGATATTTTCTCAATGAGTGTGGAAGGGATGAAAAAAACAATGGATATAAATTTATGGGGAACCATTACTCCAACACTGATTTTTGGAAAGGCTATTGCTGAAAATGGTGGCGGCAGTATTGTAAATATCTCATCAGTAAGCGTAAGCAGGGCTCTTACCAAAGTAATGGGATACAGTATGGGCAAGGCTGCGGTTGAGATGTTTAACAAATGGTTTTCGGTAGAGCTGGCTAATCGGTACGGAGATAGAATCCGCATGAATGCTATTACACCCGGCTTTTTTCTTACAGAACAAAACAGGTTGCTGCTTACTGATGGAGAGGGAAACCTTTCAGTAAGGGGCAATTTAATTATTGGACATACACCATTTAAAAAATTCGGAGAACCGAAAGATTTGGGCGGGGCATTGGTTTACCTGATGAGTGATGCAGCATCTTTTGTAACCGGAACTACGATTACTGTTGATGGTGGTTTTACAGTATTCAGTGGAGTATAGTTTTTCAGCTTAATGCAGTATGTATAGAATTTAAAAATGAATGAAATGAAAAAGTTTCTTGAAGAAGACTTTCTGTTGTCAAACGATACGGCCCGGAAGTTGTATCATGAGTATGCCGTGTCAATGCCCATCATCGATTATCACAATCACCTGATTCCTGAACAGGTGGCCAATGATATCAATTTTGAAAACTTAACACAGGTATGGTTGTACGGCGATCATTACAAATGGAGGGCCATGCGTACCAACGGTGTGAATGAAAAATTCATTACCGGTAATACCAGCGATTATGAAAAGTTTGAGAAATGGGCTGCAACTGTTCCTTATACATTAAGAAATCCGTTGTACCACTGGACACACCTGGAATTACAACGTTATTTTGATATTCATGAAATACTGAATGCCGACAGTGCAAAACGTATTTATGATGAGGCATCAGCCAAACTTCAGACAAAAGATTTTTCTGTACGTGGTTTGCTGAAAAAGATGAATGTAAAACTCATCTGCACAACCGATGATCCTGTTGATCCGCTCAACTTTCACCAGCAGATGCGTGGTGAAGAAACATTTACCAAAATGAATCCTGCTTTCCGTCCGGATAAAGCAATGAATGTGGACGATACAGCATCCTTCAATAATTACTTAACTGCGTTGGAAAAAGCTGCTGATGTTTCTATCAGCACATACAATGATTATCTAACTGCATTAAAGAAACGTCATGATTTCTTTGCTGAAAATAATTGCGGTGTTTCAGATCATGGTCTCGAAGAAATTTATGCAGAAGATTATACGCAGACTGAAATTGCAGGCATCTTCGCTAAAATTCGTTCTGGCGGCACATTAACGCTTGAAGAAAACAAGAAGTTCAAGAGTGCAATGCTGGTAACCTTTGCAGAATGGGATTGGGAAAAAGGCTGGGTACAACAATATCACCTGGGTGCAATCCGCAACAACAACTCAAGAATGATGAAACAGCTTGGCCCTGATACAGGCTGGGACAGCATTGGTGATTTTTCGCAGGCAAGAGCTTTGGCAAAATTTCTCAACAGGTTGGATACAGAAAACAAACTGGCAAAAACAATCATCTACAACCTCAACCCTGCCGATAATGAATTGTTTGCAACCATGATTGGTAATTTCAACGATGGTTCTGTTGAAGGGAAGGTGCAATGGGGAAGCGGCTGGTGGTTTCTCGATCAGAAAGATGGAATGACAAAGCAAATCAATGCGCTTAGCAATATGGGATTACTCAGTAAGTTTATTGGTATGTTAACTGATAGCCGAAGCTTTCTTTCTTTCCCCCGGCATGAATATTTCCGACGTATTCTCTGTAATCTTTTTGGGGAAGAAATTGAAAATGGCGAATTGCCAAACGATATTGCATGGACAGGAAAAGTAATCCAGGATATCTGTTACAACAATGCAAAGAAGTATTTTAATCTTCAGCATCTCGATCAGCAGAAAACAATAGCAACTTCAACTTTATAAAAATTTTATGCAAACATTAGATTTATTCAACCTCTCAGGTAAAACTGCAGTGGTAACCGGATGCGATACTGGTCTAGGTCAGGGCATGGCGGTAGCATTGGCAGAAGCAGGTGCTAACATTGTTGGCGCATCAATTGTTGACGATTATTCTGCAACAAAAGAAGCGGTAGAAGCAACCGGCAGAAAGTTTACTTATCACAAAGTTGATATTTCCGACAGAGATGCATTGTATGCATTCATCAATAAAGTAAAAGCTGATAACAAACGCATTGATATCCTCGTAAACAATGCAGGTATCATCATGCGTAAGCCAGCAGCTGAACATCCTGATGAGTATTGGGATAAAGTGATTTCCATCAATCTCGATGCACAGTTTATTCTTGGCCGTGAATTTGGTAAAACAATGATTGAACAAGGCGGAGGTAAAATCATCTTCACCTGTTCTTTATTAAGTTTCCAGGGTGGTATCAATGTTCCGGGCTATACAGCAAGTAAATCGGCAGTCGCAGGGTTGGTACGTGCATTTGGTAACGAGTGGGGAAGCAAAGGTGTTTGTGTAAATGGTATTGCACCCGGTTACATTGCAACCAACAACACTCAGGCGTTGCGTGAAGATCCTGAAAGAAGCAAATCAATTCTGGATCGTATTCCTGCTGGTCGCTGGGGTGTACCTGCCGACTTTAAGGGACCGGTTGTATTCCTTGCATCAGCAGCATCTGATTATGTAAACGGTACAGTACTGTTTGTTGATGGCGGCTGGATGGCAAGATAAAAGTTCATCAAACCCTGGCGGAGGTTGTAAACCTCGTCAGCGGTTTAAAAAATACTCATTATGGCAACGAAAAAAGCAAAAGCTCCGGCATTGCAGTTAAAGGATTACAAAACCAACAACTTTATGGATGGTGAGATGGAAATCCGTTTTGCAGTTGGTCCGGAAGAAACAAAACAATTCGATACACAAAAGCTCATTGATCATTTTCTTGTAAAGAACCTGATGGTGAACGATCAGCTCAAGCTGGTGTACACACATTATGATCGTGTAATTATTGGTGGAGCAGTTCCCGTTAGCAAAACACTCATTTTACCCAATCATCCTGAATTAAGAGCTGATTACTTTCTGGAAAGAAGAGAAATGGGTATCATCAACGTTGGTGGTAAAGGAACCGTTACTGCTGATGGTAAGAAATTTGATCTCGAAAAATTATCCTGTCTCTATCTTGGTAAAGGAACAAAGAAAGTAACCTTTGCATCTGCATCTAAAAAATCACCTGCAATTTTTTACATTCTTTCTTCGCCTGCACATGCAGTGTATCCTGCAACAGTGTTCACAAAAGAACAGGCATCACCTGTTGAGCTTGGTGCACCTGAAACTGCAAACAAAAGAACAGTATATAAATACATTCACCTCGATGGTATTAAAAGCTGCCAGCTGGTAATGGGTTTAACAACACTTGCTCCCGGCAGTGTGTGGAATTCAATTCCTCCACACACACATACACGTCGCATGGAAGCCTATTTCTATTTTGATTTACCTGCAGAACAACGCATGTTTCATTTCATGGGCAACCCTGTTGAAACACGTCACATTGTAATGGCCAATAACGAAGCAGTGATTTCTCCACCCTGGAGCACACACTACGGTTGCGGTACAACCAACTATGGTTTCATTTGGGGAATGGCAGGTGAAAACTTAGTGTACTCTGATATGGATCCTGCACCTGTTCCAACATTAAAATAAAATTCAAACATTTAAAATTAAACCAACTATATGTCTAAGAAAGTAGTAACACTGGGAGAGATTATGCTGCGTTTGTCAACTCCCGATTTCAAACGTTTTGTTCAGGCCGATACATTTGATGTGACTTACGGCGGTGGTGAAGCAAACGTTTCAGCTGCATTATGCAACTATGGTTTAAACGGAACATTTGTATCAAAAGTTCCTAATAATCCTATTGGTCAGTCTGCAATTAATCATTTACGTCGTTATGGTGTGGATACACAGTTTGTTGCTCGTGGTGGCGAACGTTTAGGTATTTACTTCCTCGAAACAGGTGCTTCTATGCGTGCATCACAGGTGGTGTACGATCGTGCAGGTGCTTCTATTGCTGATGTGGATGCAAGCGAATTTGACTGGGATAAAATTTTTGATGGTGCCGACTGGTTCCATACTACAGGTATCACTCCTGCATTGAGCGATAAAGCTGCTGCATTAACTGAAGCTGCATTAAAAGCTGCAAAAGCAAAAGGCATCACCACAAGTATCGATCTCAACTACCGCAAAAAATTGTGGAGTAAAGAAAAAGCACAAAAAGTGATGACACATCTCTGCCAATGGGTGGATGTATGTATCGGTAACGAAGAAGATGCTGAAACAACACTTGGTTTTAAACCCGGTGAAACAGATGTTACAAAAGGTGAACTTCACCTCGATGGCTTCCAGGATATCATGAAGCAGATGGTGGCGAAGTTTGGATTTAAATATGTTGCTTCTTCACTGCGTGAAAGCTACAGTGCAAGTGATAATGGCTGGAGTGCATTGGTATATAATGGTTCAGAATTCTATCACACAAAAAAATACAACGTACGTATTGTTGACCGTGTCGGCAGTGGCGATTCATTTGCAAGTGGCCTCATTTACGGTTTAGTAACCGGTATGGGTATGGGCGATGCTGCAGAATTTGGTGTTGCTGCAAGTGCATTAAAACATACCATCCCCGGTGATCTTAACCACGCAACATTAGCCGAAGTAAAAGATTTAATGAAAGGCGACGGCAGTGGTCGTGTGCAACGTTAATACTGTTTCTGGTTTGAAGTTGATAAACCATAAACCGTAAACGATAAACTCAATGAAATGATTATCGATTCTTTAGAAAATGCAGCGAAATATTTCAGCGTTCATCCTTTGTTTGCAAAAGCGTTTGAATATATTCAGCAGACAGATTTAACAAATGCAGCAGATGGTAAGAGTGATATTGCTGAAGGTTTAAAAGCCATCATCAGCAATGCTCCCGGCAAAACAAAAGAAACCAGTCTTAAAAAATTTGAATGTCATAATAAAAACATCGACATCCAGTTTTGCATTAACGGGCTCGAAACAATTGGCTGGAAACCCCGTCAGAAATGTACTTCTCCCAAAGGTGAATACAGCGATGAAAAAGATGTATTGTTTTTTAACGATACTCCTGATACTTATTTTCAACTCACCAACGGACAGTTTGCCATTTTCTTCCCAGAAGATGTACATGCTCCAATGATTGGTGATGCAGAAATAAAGAAACTGGTGATTAAAGTAAAAATTTAAAAGTTAGTAATAAGTTGTAAGTAATAAGTGAGATGTCTCTTCCTGCTTACAACTTATTACTTACGACTTACAACTTAAAACTTCTAAAATGAGCAAAACACAACAGATAACCGATGCAATTGTACAACAGGGAATTCTTCCTTTGTATTTTAATCCAAGCGAAGAAATAAGCCTTGATGTATTAAAAGCAATTTACAGTGCAGGTATTAAAGCAGTCGAATACACCAATCGTGGCGACGCTGCTTTAAGCAACTTTAAGAAAATGGTTGAACTGCGTAATGCATCCATGCCCGGTTTATTACTCGGCGTTGGTACAATCAAAAACATGCAGCATGCAACTGATTATTTAGCAGATGGTGCCGACTTTTTAGTTAGTCCCGGTTTTGTACCTGATGTGGCAGCACATTGTGTGGCAAACGATATTTTTTATGCACCCGGTTGTATGACACCTTCTGAAATTATTGCCGCTGAAAATGCAGGCATTCAATTCATCAAATTGTTCCCTGGCGATATGTTAGGACCCAAATTCCTTTCAACCATCAAAGACATTTTCCCTAAATTGTTGTTTATGCCAACAGGAGGTGTTGATACAACAAAAGAAAGTGTAGAAAGCTGGTACAAAGCAGGTGTTTGTGCCGTAGGTATGGGTAGCAAACTCATCAGCAAAGCATTGATGGAGGCAAAAGATTATGCAACCATTGAAGCTGAAACTAAAAAGGTACTTGAACTGATTGCAACTGTAAAAAAATAAAAGCCATATGCAACAAACGGCCAAAATGACCAGATACAGGTGGGTAATTACTTCCATGTTGTTTTTTGCCACAACGATTAATTATCTCGACAGGCAGGTGTTATCATTAACCTGGAAAGACTTTATTGTTCCGGAGTTTCACTGGAATAACAGTAATTATGGAACCATTACAGGATGGTTTTCTATTGTATATGCTGTTTCAATGTTGTTTGCCGGAAAAATAGTTGACTGGCTCGATACAAAAAAAGGATTTCTCTTGTCAATTGGAATCTGGTCGGTTGGTGCTGTGCTTCATGCTTTTTGCGGTATTGCAACATCCGGAATATTAACTGGTACATGGGTGGCAGGTTTTGAAGGCGCTAAGGAAGCCATTGGAACAGTGGATGATATTGCCAGGGTTGTATCGGTTAGTGTATATCTTTTCATCTTTGCCCGTATTGTGCTGGCTGTGGGCGAAGCCGGGAACTTTCCTGCTGCAATAAAATCAACGGCTGAATATTTTCCGAAAAAAGACAGGGCATTCTCTACAAGCATTTTTAATGCGGGAGCTACGGTAGGTGCGTTACTTGCACCAATCAGTATTCCGTTTATTGCAAAAGCATTTGGTTGGGAAATGGCCTTTATCATTATTGGTGCATCGGGCTTTTTATGGATGTTTTTCTGGGTATTTATTTACAAAAAACCACACTTGCATCCAAAAGTAAATGCTGCCGAGCTGGAATATATTCAGCAGGATTCTGTTGAGCAGCCAAATACAAATGAACAGTCTCCCGTAAAATTATCGTATGCAAAAGCTTTCAGCTATAAGCAAACCTGGGCTTTTGCAGTTGGTAAGTTTATGACCGACGGTGTATGGTGGTTTTACCTGTTCTGGACACCGGCATACCTGAGTTCTGTTTATCATCTCGACTCTACACAAAGCGCCCCGCAGATATTTGTTTTATATGCCATTACCCTGCTGTCAATTATTGGAGGCTGGTTGCCGACTTATTTTGTTGAAAAGAAGGGAATGAATCCTTATGCAGGAAGAATGAAAGCGATGCTCATTTTTGCTTTCTTTCCTTTACTTGCTTTGCTGGCGCAACCATTAGGCTCTGTAACAGTCTGGATTCCTGTAATTATAATCGGAATTGCAGGTGCAGCACATCAATCATGGTCGGCAAATATTTTTTCAACAGTCGGCGACATGTTTCCCAAATCAGCAATTGCAACAATTACCGGCATTGGCGGTATGGCAGGTGGAATAGGTTCATTCATTATTAATAAGGGTTCGGGTGTTTTGTTTGATTACGCAGAGGAAACCAATATGAAACTTTTTGGGTTTGAAGGAATTGAATCCGGGTACTTCATTGTTTTTACTGTTTGCAGTTTTGCCTATTTAATTGGCTGGGTTATTATGAAGTCACTGGTGCCTCAATACAAAGTCATTTCTGACTTATAATTCAATAGAATAAAAGCTTAAAGCGAGGTGTTTCAAATAGTGAAATACCTCGCTTTTTTTTAAGCATCACTTAAAATATTACCTGTAAATGCTTTTTCACTTCAAAAAAAAATAACTATTACATCAGAAATTTTATTAATAACTTTCTGCTTTAACCTCAACTATCATGAAGTCTTCTTCATCAGCCAAACCCGATATGGAGAAACCCTCTGTGTCTTCGGGTGATTCTTTCAGTAAATCAAGAAGGATATTTTTAAAGATGATGGGAATTGGTGCTGCTGCTTTTCAAGGCAGTTCTGTTCTCGGGCAACAGCGTGCCTGCCCCGAAAATGCAGACTGGCTTATTGAAAAAGGCACACAGTTGCAGGATGCAGTTTCATTCAAATTTTTCAGGGCCGAAGACTTACTTCATCTTGAATTAAGTTTTTCCAACTTTGAGCTGAAAGGAAACCAGCTGCAGCGCAAATCAGGTGGCAGCGCTTATCTTATTGTAACATTCCCGCCGCAAAGCCTGGCAGAGCAGGCTTATCTCGAAGCAGAGAATCCTGCTAATAATGAAAAGCTTACTCTTCCTGCAAGAACCTATCTATCCGAAGAAAGCAGGCTGGTGTATGAAATTCCATCATCAGTAAAAAATATCCAGCTTACCGCAAAGGATCTGCTCGACTGGGCAAGGTTTGAATTAAAAGTAAACAAGCGTGCATCGGCTCCCGGCATTATTATTCCGTGGACAAGTGATGATGAAAAACCAATCGAGTTTAAACCAATTTCACCTGTTGTAAGAGACAGCATTCAGAAACCCGTCTTCAACCGCAGGGAAACACAACCGGTGGAACAGAAACAGGAAGTACAACAAAACCCTGTTTTGCAGAAACCAATCAGGGTAATGCAGCCGGTGAAGCAGGATACAGCAAAAGCAATCAACAATAACCTCAACCGTATTAACCGTGTTACCAATAAAGAAGAACAGCAACAGGTGGTTGTAACACAGGTGCCGCCAAAAGAAGTGCAACGGCAGGAAGTGCAGAAAGATCCCGGCATCAGTGCAGTCTTTCAAAACCTCTTTGTGGGTAAAACACCAAAGCCACCGGAGTTGCTTGAAACAGCAGTTGAATTTCCCTGGCGTTTGTTTGTATCGCCTTCCAACATTTCAGCATGGGCACATACTTACGAATTAAAACTGGCTGATGCTTATAAAGGCAAGCCGGTGAGTGTGTATGAACTGTGGCACACAAGACTTGCCACCAAATCATCAGGAAAGGTGCTGGAAAATGAAGTAACCGATAAACTGAAAACACTCCGTGCTATGTGGGGTGTTGATATTTGTGCTGATTATAAAAATGTACCATCATCCAATGATGCAGCTTTCCGTACAAGCCTCAACAACCGCAACAGGCACATGATTGTGCATGAAAGCAGCAACTGGGGCATACCAAAGTTTACACCCAAAGCAGCACAGGTAAAAAACATGATGCTCTCTGCATTGGGCGGATGGCTGGATGCAGAAATGCTCATCAACCGTACCGACCTGGAAGCAGCCGATTTAACCGGTTATCTCAACCTGCTCAAGTGGAAACATATTGCCACTATGGCCCGTGATCATTATGTGGAAGTGGTGGAAGCAGGTAACATATTTCCGTTTGGTCACCAGGCAGTGCTCATAAAAATTACAGAGCGTAAACCCGAAGCAGGTTATGCCGTAAACAGGCAACGAAAAATTGTGGTGATTACGGAAGAAGAGAAGCGTTACAATCCTTATGCAAAAAACAAAGCATTCCTTTCCTTCCCCTTTAATGCAATCAGTTTTATTACAACAGCATCACCCATTATTGATAACACCGTTGCTTATGTGAACGGACAGGATGCAGATGAAAACTTTATTGTAAAAGTAGGTGGCAGGCCATATGAGTTTAAGATGCTCGGCACCGATAGTACAGGTCATGAATTTGATTTCTCTTTACCAGTGGTGTTTATTTCAAGCACAGCTTCAGGAAAAGATAACAGCGGGTTCTTAAATAATGTAATTGCCGAATACAAAAACACAAATAAGAAACCGGAGAAAGATATTGATACCAGTGCTGATATACGTGGACAGAAAGTGGCCTATGCAAGAAGCTTTATACCGGGTGATACATCGTACGAAACCGAAAGCCTTTTCTTTGGTGCACAGATCAACAGCGATGAACTTTGTTACTTCAGTCCACGACTGGATAGTGCAGCCATTCATGAACAATCAAGCCAGGCATTAACCAATACAAGAGATGCCATTTCTATTGAGCTGGTGGATGATAACAACAAAGGAATGGTGTTTGCAAAAATTCTTGGTGCACCCACTGTTAACTTCAACGGTAACAGCGATAAAACAGGCGGAAGCATTGCGCCCAACTTTGCACTCACCGGTCTTTCAAAACTGCAGGGAGCATTTGGTGGTGCAGTGGATGATATGAAGAAACTCTCCTTCAATCCCTCTTCTTTCTTTGGTGGTGCCGATGATATGGCTGCGAAGTTGTTTGGTGTGGTAAAGCTCAGCGACCTGATGAAGCTGGTGGATATGAATCCTTCTTCCTTTATCAATAACATCAACAATGCCGTAAGTGATATTGAAAAACTGCAGAATGAAATCATCAGCAAAACAGAACAGAAGCTGATGTCGGAAGTGGATGCACTGCAGAAAAAACTGGAACAGAAAAAAGATGATCTCATCAATATTGCACAAAGCTTTTCATCCAAGATACCGGTATTAAAAACATTCAAGATACCAGGAGCAAGCTGCACGCAATATGTTTGGAAGGGAGAAACAAAAGCTGAGTACTCACCGGTTGGTGGTATTCTCACCTTCAAGTCAAACAAACCTGCTGAAACAATACAGATTGAAACCTTACTGAAACGACCGGAGAATGGTGATACGCCTGAAATGACAGCCACTTCTTCCATCAACGATTTCAGTATTATACTGGCAAAACTTATTGCCATTGATTTTGAAAAAGTTTCCTTTGGCATCAGCAGTAAAATAAAAGCCGATGTAAATATTGTGATGAAGAAAGAGCCGATGCGTTTTCTTGGTCCGCTTGCCTTCATCAATCAACTGCATACATTAATTCCATCAGATGGTTTCAGTGATCCACCCTTTCTTGATATTACTTCCGAAGGTGTGGTAACTGGTTATACACTCGCTGTGCCCGATGTGCAGATTGGAGTTTTCACTTTACGTAACATCACACTTGGTGCAAAAGTTACACTGCCGTTTACAGGTGCACCGTTAAGTATGCGTTTCAACTTCTGCGAAAAGTATCAGCCGTTTACATTAACAGTATCCATGTTTGGTGGCGGCGGTTTCTTTGCAATGGAACTGGATCTCAAAGGTCTGCGCATGATTGAAGCAGCACTTGAATTTGGTGCTGCTGTTTCCATTGACCTGGGTGTGGCAAGTGGTGCTGTTTCAGTAATGGGTGGTATTTACTTTGCCATGAAGTTTGATAACGGCAACACCATTGTTGAACTCACCGGTTATGTGCGCATCAACGGTGCATTAAGTGTGCTGGGTTTAATTACAGTGAGTCTTGAATTCTATCTTGGTCTTACTTATCTCGACCAGGGTGGAAAAGGAAACCTTGTATATGGTGAAGCAAGCCTGAAAGTAAAAGTTGAAATCTTATTCTTCTCGAAAACAGTTTCCATCAAAACAAGAAAAGAATTTGCAGGCTCTGCTGCCGACCCAACATTTGCAATGCTGGTAGAAGAACCTGACTGGCACGAATACTGTGAAGCATTTGCACATTAATCATCCACTCAATTAAAGACATTCGATATGGCTCAGAAATTTATTTTCACCACATTGCCCTGGAAAAATTACCAGACCAATAAGCTGATGCTTTCTGCATTTATCAGCATTAAACTGGAAGCAGGTAAAAAAGCAACACTTGCCGATTTTCCTGATATGCTTGCATGGGTTGAAAAATTAGCAAAGGCAAAATATGCAGCGCAATGGAACAATGGCGATCTGCAGGAAATTACCTTAAAGAAAGATCAGTTGGATAAGGATATCTATACACAACTGTTTACACCGCATATCAAAGTAAGAACCTTTGAACAGCTGCAGGTAAACCAGCTCATGATTAAATCCTATCCCATTAAACATGTGCTCGATTTTATACAGAAAACATATATGGAGGTTGGTAATCTCAAAGCAGATACCATGCCCACGCAGAATTTTTTTACCGACGACTGGAAAAACCTGCAGGAGATCACCGAGTTTAAAGTAACCGATACACCTGTACAGAAAGAAGTAGGTCGTACTAAACTGGGCGATTTTATTCAGAAAGATGCAGGCAAACGTGTAGCAGTAAAACAACAGGTGCAGTCAGCAAAGTTTATGTCGTTTGATAAAACAGCAAAACCCTCCACCGACTTTGCACAGGTGCGTTTCTTCCATGACCGTTCTGCAAATGCCATCCGCACAAGACTGGATAAAATAGACCTGCCCGATTTTGAGTATCATGATATTCTTTCGGTGCTTACTTCCTACCCGCAGCTCATGCGCAAGTTTGGACTGGTGCTTGATTTTGAAATCAAGAACGCACCATCTGCAGCAACAGGTACAGTGCGTATTGTACCGCAGGACCTGGCACTGGCTACTTCATCTGAAATCACTTCACCACTTACAGCCTACCAGTTAACAGCAAAAGGATTTTATGCTGCACCCGAACCCAACAGCAATATTGATAAGGGTGTATTGAAAATTAATACAAGCGATTTCACTGTTGTTACAGTTGATACCGATGGAGCTGCATTAAAACTCTGCAACCATATTGATGCATTGCAAAACAGGAAGGCCAACTTCTTATTCAAAACACATGTCATCACGGCCGAAACAAATAAACTGGCTGTAACAACAGTTGCACCTTATGCAATGGTAAACACGCAGGAAAAGAATACAGCAGTTGAAAACATGAACCAGAAAAACAGGTTTGCAAAAATGCAGCGCATCAACCAACCTGCACCCGTTGCGGTTGAACGTATCAAGATGCGCCCGCTGCCATTGCTTGAATTAAAAAGCCCTGAAGTGGAGGAAGGTTTACCCTTTATGCGTACAGCCGGTATTGGTGTGGCAAAGAACGGTCATGCAGAAGCTATTTATAAAAAGCTGTTCCGCTTAGATACTTTCAATACAAAAATTAGCAGTGCAACAGCAGCACAGCAAACCATTACTTCGTTCAACCCTGTTTTACTTAATGCAAAAATTCTCTTACCCAAAGAGGAGGTGATGTATGCCGATGATTTATTGCAGGGCTACCGCATGGATATTGCGTATGATGATAAACCCGATAAATGGTATTCATTGCACAAGAAACTGGAAGAGTACCAGTTTGCACCAGTGAGTGGTAACACCGTAATGATTGATGGTATTACTGAAGATGAAGGCTTTATGCAGACAGCAGTGGTGGAAGATGAGAACGATAAAAACAGTGTGCATGTAAACGAAGTGATAGCTCGTTGGGAAGGCTGGAGTCTTTCTGTACCCAAACCGGGCAAAGGTGTGAACAATCCCGGCGATGGTGGCGAAGTAAGTTCAAGAAAAGAAGAAGAGAAAAAATATCTCTTACCCAACAGTGTTGACTTCAGGCTGCAGGTAAAAACAAAATCAGTAAAAGGTTCCTTACCCATGCTGCGTTTTGGTAAAACCTATCGTGTAAAAATCCGCACCGTTGATCTTGCAGGTAACAGTCTGCCCGCCAACATTGCTCCCGAAAACACAACCGAAACCATCATCACCGGAATCAAATACCAGCGTTACGAACCATTGCCTTCTCCCTTCCTCATCCAGGGTAATGAAAGCCGTGATGGTGAAAGTGTGGAACACATGGTGGTGCGCAGCAATTACAATGTGGCATCAGCCGATTATGAATCAAAGAATATTGCAGCTGGCAAACAATACCCGCCACATGCAACACGCCATATCAAAGCGCCACGCAACAGCCAGCAGATGGCTGAAATGCATGGCATGTTTGATGCAGCTTTTGGCAGTGGCAATGCAACAGCTGCCAAACAGATGTACGATTACATTGTATCAAAAGATTATGAAGTAAAACCCGAAGACTTAAAACCATCTAACAAAAACATTATTGATGGTGATAAGCAGAACCTGGAACTGGAATACCTGGCCGATCCCATGGCCGCAGGCGTTGTGTTCTTTGTAAACAATGAATCACAAAGCATCAACGGGTGGACACCCGGTGTATCACGCCGCTTCAGTTTTTATTTTAATGATGAAGTGAATGATGCAAGCTCCAACACTGCTTATACCATTGAGCAATGGAAAAATCCAAAGAGCATCCGTATCCGTTTAATGGAAGGCACACAGCCGGCAGCATGGGATAATGCAAAACGACTGTTTACAGTTTATCTTCCAAAAGGTGAAAGGGCCATTGTAAACTATGCATCGTTCTGGCGGCCCGATGATGTGGAGAAACTATCGGCCATGCAGAAAATGATTACTGCTGCTCCCGATGTAAAAACAAAAATCAAAACAGGAAGGCACTGGATGTTTTCGCCCTGGAGAAAAATAACACTTGTGCATGCGGTACAGCAACCCATTACCACACCTGAGTTTACTTCACTTACACCGCAACGTTATTACAACGAAACAACTGCCCTGCTTGATGCGGAATTAACCCTGCATGGAAAAAGCAGTACACAGGTTGATATTGAAGCCAGCTGGACAGAGTTTAAAGATGATCTTGCAGAACTTGGTCCGAAGCAGGTGCCTGCAGCTGCACATGTGGCAACCATACATATTGCGTACGATGCAGTAAAACTCAAAAACAACCAGTCGCAATGGCCGGGCCAGCCCGCACCAAAAGATGCCACAGCCGATGATCCGCTGGTGCAGTACTTTGGCGATACCAAACACCGCTGGGTCAACTACAAACCCATTGCCACTACCCGTTACAGGGAATATTTTACAGCACTGGTTGCACAGGCAGCAAAAAGCAAACAGGAGTTTCCGCTAAACCGTGAAGGTGCTGTAAAAAAACTAAACATCCTCAGCACGGCACGCCCCATTGCTCCTATTGTGAGTTATGTAATTCCATCGTTTAACTGGATCAAAAACACAAAGGGCAACCTCACCACGCATGTACGCAACGGTAACATACGTGTATATCTCAAACGCCCCTGGTACAGCAGTGGCGAGGGCGAACGCCTTGGCGTTGTGCTGGCTCCCGAAGGCAGCAGCGGTGCCGACATCATGAAGCATTGCACTGTTTGGGGTAAAGACCCGGTATTTATCAGCGGCGATTTAAACGGGCTGAACCTGCCAACAAAAGCAGCCTTTCCGTTTGCTGCCGATTACGACAGTGTGTACCTGCAGGAAGATAAAACCATGAGGGTTGATATTGCTGCATACAATGTGTTGTACGATGAAGACCGGCAGATGTATTTTGCCGATATACCCATTGCCATTAACCAAGCTTATTTTCCTTTTGCAAAACTGGCATTGGTACGTTACCAGCGTGATTCGGTACGCACCGTACGGTACGATTGCTGTGCAAGCAGTATTGTACATGCCGACTGGCTGCAACTGGTACCGCAGCGTAACACAGCCCTGCAGCTCGATGCACAAACCAATAAGTTTAAAGTAGCCATCAGCGGGCTGATAGCCTTTAAACCACAGGAAGGCATGGCTATGGCGGCACTGAACTACAAGCCAAGAACCAAGATTGAAGTAACAGTTGAAAATACCATGCTGCCCAAAACAGAAGAGGCCTTTATCAGCATCAACAACAGGCAGGTAAGCACCACCATTTATACCAAGGTGGGCGAAGTAACCAAGGACATGATACAAGGCAACAACTTCCTCTATGCAGCCGATATTGAACTGCCTGCACAATGGAAGGGCAAGCCCTACCGGGTTGTGGTAAAGGAATTTGAACTGCATCCCAAAGATCCGTTGCGTTTCCCCAATGGCGATTTTGGCAATGCCAATACCGTACACATGGGTGAAAGGCTGGTGTTTATGGATGTGTTTGAAGTAAATGGTTGATCTGTCATTTCGAGGAAGTGGGCGAGCGAAGCGAGGGATCCACAACCGAGAAATCTGCTGCTACGAAGTACCCAGTCTCTTTCTCCATTACTTCGAAGTGGCGAATCGTGGGTGAGAAATCTCCTCTCCACGAAGCAACAAACTATTTCGTGCAGAATGCTTCGTGGTAAAATTTTTCCCGGCTGTTCACTTTTCGTTTTTGCGGAAAGGTTTTGCCACAGAAGCACAAAAACACAGAGATACACGAAGAATAATCACACTCGCTAACATTGCGAGTCGTTGACTCAGGCTGCAACGGCAGAGGAGGAACGACGAAGCAATCTGCTCCTTTACTCATATCTTCCGCCTCAACACCTTCTTCCTTCTCACGACTTCTTTTTCTTCATTTCCCTGAGTATTTTCTTTTCATCACTCTCCAGTTTCCGTTGAACCTTTTTCACATCTTCGGCAGCAGGCAATTGTTCTGGTAACACACCCCGTTCTTTGAGCATCTTTCTTACAGCCAGGTTATTATCAACATGTTCCTTACTGACGAACTGCTCACCTTTCAGCAACATTATGACTGGTAAGCTCGGTGGCAAAGTCTTTTGCTTTAATGGTCAGTACTGGCAGGAAATCAGCCAGGGGTCTTGTAGCAGGTACACCTAATTTCTTCTTCATATCATTGGTGCTGTTACCCCCAAATAAAGCCTCGTCTCCTTTTGAACGGATCAGGGCAAACCCTTTTTCATCAACACTACGTTCATAAATAATCCCCGACAGTTTCTTTTCACTCTTACTTAATTTTTCACGGGCACTCACACGGGCAACATCAAGCAGCCGCTGTTCAATCAGTTCCTGCTTGCGGGTTTGTACAGCAAAATACGTTTGAGCAAAAGCAATAGAAGGTTTTGCCGGGTCGCCATTTTGTGCCACAAGGTAACAGGCATATCGGGTAAGGGCAATATCATGCACTTCCCGCTGAGCACCACTGCCCAACCCCACCATTTTGTTGAATTCAACAAAATGGTCTTCTTTTTTTTCACCTGCAGACTCACAGGCTGTAACAGCCTTATCTATAACTTTCTGGAAATTCCGCCATTCACTGTAATGAAATACCTCCTGTAACTCTCTGGCGCTCCAGCATTCAATACCCTTATACTCATAACAGGCGTTTTCAAATTGACCGAACAGTTCGGCGATCAGCTCTTTTTTCATATCTGTTTTTGTGAATGATAGAGTAACAAGATACTAATTTTATTAGTTTTAAAAACAATGAAAGTTTTTACTCCGTCATTTCCCTGCCCGCTAGTCAGGCGGGGAAGAAGTGGGCGAGCGCTGGCTGGCGCAGGTGTTCTGAAAGATCACCTGCTGCCATTTAATATTTCCCGATTGCATCGGGCATTTGAAATGCTGCTGCATAAAATGTTTTGCAATAGTAAATATGAGTTACAGTTACTAAATTTTCCGAACCATCAGGAACTGTTTTAAAATGCAACAACTGTTCTTCTGCTAATCTGGATTAAACCCGTTTCTTACAGTTAGCCTGTCTCTGTCGTAACCATTGGCTGTTTTATCAGTAAAAGGATTTTTTGCATTCAAGGCCAGATTGAGTTGCTGTTTAAAAAACAGGTTTTTTGCCACCTCATCCTGGTCTGCCCGCATCATATCATTACTCACAAAGGTTTTAATCACCAGCCATGAGGCATCATGCTGAAACTCGCCCAGTTCAAAACCATCACGGCAAAAGCCAATCACAAAGTCTCCACCCTCCTGGTCTGTGAGGGTATGCGTAACATCTAAATTGTGCTTATAATAATGTTTTACCACATCAATACTATCCGTTAGGTTCAGGTTCAGCCTTTCATTATAGCGGTTAAAGAAATGACCGTTTTGCACTACCATAATTTTCGGATGGGCAGGATTAAAGACCCTTAAACCAAAAGCATTCCGGTAATAAGTTATAGCAGCAATTGTAATAGTATTTAACCCTTTGTAATTTTTCTCAGAAGGTTTTTTCCGCAAAAAAATCAGCCAGTTGTTTTTGCTCGCTGTTTTAATACTGTATTCTTTGGTAAATACACGGGTCTTATCAATCTTTAATTTTTTTCTTTCCCGGTCATATTCTTTACCCAGCCGGTCGAAACTGCTGTTTCGGAGTTTCTCGTAATCTCTTCTTACTTCAAGCGTAAGTTCTGTGTCATTCATGGTTTGTAGCAGCATGTTCCAAAATACAAACCGATTCATACAAATGCAAGAGTCCACAGGCTGTCATAGAATATTCCCCGGTCCGGTAGCTATCAGGTGCAATGGGCATTTGAAATACTGCTGCTGAATAAATGCTCTTTAGTACTTAATGTGAACTGTATTACTTCAAAGAACTCTTGCTGGCGTAGGTGTTCTGCAAGATCACCTGCTGCCAAACAATATTTCCTGATTGTATCGGGCATTTGAAATGCTGATGCTGTACAAAATCTTTTGCAGTAATAAACCTGAAGTGTTGTTAATCAATTCTCCGATGTAGCCGGAGCTTGTTTAACAGGCAACAAGTGATCCTCAAAATACAGGTGGAACACTTGTACCAAGGTAAGAGACTAAGCACAAAAGAAAATTGAATAGAGCTTTCTGTTTACATTTAACCTTTGATGTATTTTATCTCCATACAGTAAACAAACAATGAAACTAAATACCAGTACTAAAATTAGTTTGGTTATTCTATGCCTCTTTGTATCGGTAGCAGGATTCTTAATTAAACTGCCATCGGGGTTCAGGCATATTGATAAAGAATTACATTCCCTGTTTTACTTTTTGGCTGCTGCGTTTCTGAATGTATTGTTTGTTCAAAAAAGTATTACCAGGCATGCCATTGTTTTTGCCGTGCTTTACTTTTTTGGTATGGCCATTGAATATGCGCAGGACTATTCGAATAAATTTTTTCATAAACGCATTCACGGACGTTTTGACCCGGAAGATGTGCAGGCCAACCTGAAAGGTCTGTTGTTATTTTCTGCAGTATGGATTGTGTTTACTGCGATTTCGTTTGCCTATGGTAAACTGAATGCCAGTAAAATGAAGAAATCCTGAAAGAAGAAAAGGTAGTTTGAAGTTGGGAAGAGAAGTCGGAAAGACGGGGGACGGAAAGAAAGTAGTTTGAAGTTTGATCCCGATAACTATCGGGATTATGGTTTCAGGTTGGATGAACTGTTTGTTGGCATGTTTACTGGTGGTAATAGGTTTTGCCATGATTTTTTTAACCACAGAGACACGGAGTACACAGAGCTGTACAAAGAACAATCATCATCTCTCCGTCTTTGCGAGCTGAAAGCCCCGATCAAAGCATCGGTGGGTAAGTTGGCTTTGTGTACTGGCTTTGTGCCGAAGCAATCTGTTTTTGCCATAAAAGCTCAAAGCATCACATAGAATTAAATTAAGTTGCCGGGAAGACGGGAAGGCGGGAACTGTTGTCTGTTCACCCAACGGGTGACTGCACAACATGATTAGCCGCCAAACGCACCGGTTCGTGTCTCACGAATCGGAATCATAAATGGTTTGTGAAACACGTACCATACCCAAAAGAGGAATTTTTTACAGATTTATGTATTATACACAGGTTGCCCAATTGCATGTTACAGTTAATTTTTTTAGCAACACCATAACCGTTTAAAGCTTTCAGTATATTTGATATATCTGCTAAACACTTAATAGCTATTGTATGAAATACTTTGCACTGATTCTCTTTCTGCTGCCAATTGCTGTTGCCGGACAATCAATAACTGACTATAATAATGCAATGTCAAAGTTTCAAAAGTTTTATAATAAAGGTCAGGGCGATAGTATAAATGCCATGTTTGGGCATATACCCAATGAGATGCAATCTGCCAGCCCGTTATGGACCAATGACCAGAATGCAGCATTTCTTGAAGAATATGGAACACTGAAATCTTTCAGGTTTATCGGAATCGACAAATCAGACCCGAACCAGGTTTATGTTTTTGAAACAATTTTCAGTAAGGCAGGTGCAAAAACCAGCAGCCTTACTTTGTACAACGATTACACGTTGGGTACGTTTCGTTTTATCACAACTTCAGAAGAAATAAAGGAACTATTACGTAAATCCAAAAAACGTGGCTAACGCCCCGGCTCCTGTCTCAAAAAGCAAAATAGTAAATGGTTTATGAGTCACGAAACAAGGAACTAAGCGAATAAAATAAGTACAAATAAATTCCAGGGGGTCGGCTTTGGCAAAACTCCCGGTTGTACATGAAGGCAATCAGACAGTAAAAAGTAACCCACTTCTTACATGATCGCTACCGACCTTACTCTTAAACCAACGATTGCCTTTGTAACTGATCCGTTGTTTGCAACAGAGTATGATACAATTTCGATATCGCTTAACTGAAACGTGAATAAAGAAGTTTGAAAATCTTTGCTCAGCAGGCTAATGATTCCCTGCTCTTTTTTTATACCTCCTGCTCCGCTGGTAAACCATTGGTTCCAGGGGGTGCCATCTACGCCCGATAATTCAATCACAAAATTTGCGGCATTACCACTGCCCGGTCTAAATGTAATACTGCTCACTTTTGAAATGCGGTTGCAGGGAAGTGCGCCTATTGAAACTTTGAAATTTGAAGAGGCAATATCGGTTTTCCTAATTAGCGAAAGGTTGGGTGCCCGACCACCTGCAGGCAATGCAGTAACTGTTGAAGCTCTCAGCTTTACAGATATTTTCAGCGTTGCCAGTTCGGCGGCATTCAGTTCCGGAAGTTTTATTTCATCAATAACGATTCCCGAGTATGACCGTTCATCCATTACAACCATTGTGCTGCTGTTAATGCTGCTGAACAACATCTGAACATCCGATGTGCCGGCTGTTTTTGTTCTGAACCCTTGCCGTGCAGTAATAACCGACTGAATAGCAGAAACGATTATTCTCGTGGCTTCGTCGTTATTTAATTTTAAATCAAAACTGGCTGTGTGTTGAATTTTTCCATCGGCACCCAGTGCATCTGTCTGTACAAGGTTTTCAATAAACACAACAGAAGAATTAATTTTTAGCTGGTTATAATTTCTTTGCCCTGATGTGCTGGATATTCCTGCAAAGAATACCAGGAGTATTAATACTAAAGATGGTAATTGCTTCATTTCAGTCATTGTTTCTTTTTTTATTGTTCAGATTAACCGGGATAAAAATATCAAAATGAATCAATGCTTTTTCTCCCCTTTTAGGGGGAATTAAATGCAATGTTTCATCAGCAGTTTTACTGTTTTACGTGCTTTGATGCCCGGCTGGAAATATCCCCATTTTGTAGGATTGAATTAGTTGCAGCAGCCATTTATTTTTGAAACTTCAGCAAGGTTACGAGCGATCAGGAAATTTTCACTGCTGCTTACATTCGTTAAAACCTGTAAAATGAACAAACTAATTATTACTCTCCTTTTCATTTGTTATGTGCAAGGCAGTTTTGCCCAGGAATATCATCCTGAATATGAAGATGATTATATTGGCTGGAAAGTAATTTACAAGTTCAAAGGATATACAAAACCATTACAGGTTGATGAAAAAAAATATTCGGCCGCACAATTATCTATAGCTGATTCATTTGCCAACTGGATGCAGGCAAGCTATCAGCCCAAAGGTGGCATGGGCGATATCAGGAAATACCTGAGTCCTAAAAAAGATATTTATGCTGAAAGGTATAATGAAGCCGTTCCGCATAGTTACGGAACGAATGCGATGACCTACCGGTTTTTAAAAAGGCAAAATGACAAATGGGTGCCTGAAAATAACCTTGGTATTTCATGGACCATTGCAGCCAATGAAATTCCGCTGATCAACCGGTTGGTTGGTATCAATACAAACAAAGTTTGTCTGTTTACAATACCGGCCTTTGATGAAGAAGTGATTGCTGAACAACCCGGTTCGCTGCAGGCTGCTGAAAAAAGATTGTATGATCTTTCGGCCTGTTCCTCACTCAACAGGTTTATTTTTTATACAAAACCAAACCAGGGTAATGACGAACCTTTATCGTTAAATGTGATCCTCAGTAAAAACAACCGCTTCCCGTTTGTGCATGTTACAATTGGTGAAATGCTGCAGTATGCAGAAGATGCCATACCCGTAAAAACGGGTGAAGAAAAACAATCGGTAGCTGAGCAATATTCAACAAGACCCAACGATAAAGACTTTTATACAAAGCAGATTACGGATAGGTATGAAAAGGTAAAAGCCACAATAAAACAGTTAAGGGAAAAATATAAGAACAGGTTGAATGAACCTGCTTATTCAACCTACGGAGGCTTTTCCATGACGGATCTTCAGAACGGCCGTGATATATTTTTAAAAACAGCCGATGGTACAGCATTTAATAAATCATATCCTGTATATCGTGTCGATCCCCAACTGGAGCCTTTGTGTAAAACCGATAAACCGCAATGGATTGTAGTAAAATGGAAAGGAGGCTCAATGGATCAATCCTATTTCAAACATATGCACGAATCCATCGTCACCAATTTTAATTTCGACTACGTTTATAATTTCTTTTTCGATCCTGAAAAAGTAAAAGGCAAGCCATACACTCCTTTACATTCGCCAGTATCAGAAGATAAACCTGTATTGCAGGAAAAGCCAGTATCAACAAAGCCTACAGAAAGTGATCCTTCCGTTTTCTTTTTTGATGATTTTTCAACTACTGCACCCGGTCAGAAACCCAATGGCTGGAAATCTGAAATGAATACCAATGCAAAGTATGCAACAGTGGTGAGTATAAAAGGCAGCAATCAAAACTGGCTGGAGATAAAGGGCAATAGTTTTGTTATTCCGTCCGGTATGAAAAAGCCATTGCCACAGAACTTTGAGCTTTCATTTGATCTTGCGGTGCCCCGTGATATTCCGTGGGGAGCCAAGGCATTGGAGTTGTACCTGTGTACACAAAACAAACTGAATGAAAACGATGGGTTTATTAAAATCCGTTTTCGTGCAGGATTTTCGGGAAGACCGGGTGAGATAACTGTTGAAACACGTTTTGGCACCGCTTTTTCCAGCAACAAAACGGATTATCCGGGTATCGGTTTCTCAAACGATAAAGAGCTGAATCAGGTACATGTAAAACTCTTAAAGAATGGAGAAGCAATACAGTTGCTTTTCGATGATAATATTGTTGCGGATTTGCCAAAAGGTTTGCCTGCATCCACACTTTTTAACTGGGTACAGTTTAAACACAGTAACAGTGATGCAGATAATCAAACATATTTCATTGGCAATTTTAAAATCAAAAAGCGCTGATAAAAATCCCCCTTTTTAGGGATGGCTTAACCTCCATATTCTATGCATTTTTATCAAAGCAAAACAATGCGACTGATATACTATGCGGTCATTAAAACAATCAGGAAATCATCACATGAAACTTACTACAACATACATTCACTTGCTTTTTGCAATGCTTTTATCAATGAATGTGAATGCCCAGAAAAACACTGCTGTTGTAACTGAATCTTCATTAACGGGGATATCACTTCCTGCAAACAGTAAAAAAGACAACAGGGGGTTATCTGTAATGGCCGCAAAGAAAGTGCTGGAACTGGAGGCAAAAAAAAGAGGCAATTCAGTAAATACGGTTGAAGTTTTGTATCTGCCCGCTTCTTCCGGCTTTCATATTGAACAATTGTCTGCTGCGTTAATATCCGCAGGTTGGAGTTTTTCAACTTCAGAAACGGATAAGGAATATGGATGGCTGCAAAAAGGTAACCGGAGCTTTATCAGTTATTATGTGGCAGATAATAGTACGATCTGTATTTTTTTTGGCGAGTTAAATACAAACACAACAAACCAAGCGAATAATAACCCCCCACAGGAAAACAAAACGGAACCCATACAAACTGCTCCTGAAAAAACAACTAATACACAACAAACAACTGCTTTGCAGTCCTCAACCGGCCATTTTACATTCACAACCACCAACTTCGATGACGGGTGGACCAGTACTGTTTATGACGATTATGTACTGGTGAGTAAAAACAAGGTAAAGGTTCTTCTCTCTTATGTTGAACCTTTTGAGGCCAGCGATTATTCGGGAACAGGTAAAGAAGCGAGGTTCTTTTATTGGGACACATATGTTTCAAAATACTTTATCACCGGAGAAAAACTTGTTGTGCAGGCCACCACTTTTTCTGATGATTCTCCACATTATGTTGAAGGATGGGCAACCGACAGGCAAACCTGTGAAAAGAGATTTATTGGTATGATCCTTCGCATAATTCCATATACGGGTACATTGTCAATTATCGTTGCTTCAGCTCCTGATGACGTTCTGCTTCACCAGCAGTTCCCCAGGGCAGCAAGAGAGAATAACAATGATTTAATATCGATGTATGATTACAACCGCTTTGCTGTTGCAAAGAAGGATTTGTATGGAACATGGGTCAGCGGAAATGAATCGGCATCGCTTACCTGGTACTCAACTGTAACCGGCAATAATGCAGGAACAACAGCGGTTGCACGTAGTGATGAATTTACATTTAACAGTAACGGACTTTACAGCAGTACGCATAAAGGAGCAAGTGGCTGGGTTGGCGCTATGAATACTTATCAGCAGGAATACAAAGGAAATTATACTGTAAGTAATTGGAATGTTACAGCCACCAACCACTTTGAAGGCAAAACAGAGTCATACGAAGCCAGCTTCATTGCAGTAAAAGGAGGAAGAATTTTGAAACTGAAAAACGGAGTATCGGTATGTACCTTGCTAAGGGAAAATAAATAAAGAAAAAGCACAGCTTTAACCATGAAATTTCATTACTCAAAAACATCAGTTCCCTCTCATTTTGGTTTATATAAAGTTGGCTGTTATCATTTATCTGATGCAAATGTTTCGCCTGTATTAGTTTATTCCTGCCGGAAGTTTAACCGATTGCTTTTCTGTGGTTTCGTTGAGATATACCTGGCTGCCTTTGCCTTCTCTTTCGGTTTGGCCGTTGCTGTATTGAAGAATCAGCGCAGTGCGGCCGGCATTATTACCAATGCTGAACGTATAAGTAACCCGCTCCGGTTTTCTTACGGATGTTTTTAATTTTTTACCCCAGGTTTCATTGATTGCACGGTTGGTTACATCGCTGTTGCCATTGGTTGTTTTACCGGTTTTGCTCCATTCTTCATTATATACTTTTGTGGGAACAATGGTGAGCTGGTTACCACTGATGGTATAAGTTCCTTTTTCATAACCCAGCGATTTGGTATCTGTATAATGCGAAGCAATAACGCTTACAAACCGGTACGTGCCATCAGTATAAAAACGGTATTGAATTGTTGAGAAGCCGCCTGTATTATAACTGGTTCCACCTGCATTGGCAAACTTTTCAGTGCTGGTACCTTCCCATATTTTTCCGGAAAGCGGGGAATTAACAGCGGTACTGGTTGCATCTTTTTTTGGTTCAGTTGCAGCACTGGCAGCAACCGGTTTGTATTTAAAATTTATGTTGGTGCCAGCAGGTAATTCTATGGCAGGTTTATCCGGGTTGAAGGGACGCTTATACAACCAAGAATTTTTAAAACTGTTATTCGTGCTCCAGGCACCGTCTCTTACTGTTCGCTTGTTATACTGCAACACCAGGTTCGTTTGTTTTATACCGGAGAAATAATGAAAGTCGATTGTGTAAGTAACGTTCTCTAATGTACGTTTTTCTGTTTTTAATAATTTGCCCGCCATATCGCTACCCGCCTTGCTCCAGCTTTCTACCGTACCGCTTTGTGGCGATAGGGAAAGTTGATTACCATTCAGTTTATAGGTTCCTTTTTCATAAGCAAAAACAATTTCGTTCTGGTACAGATAACTGATACTTTTTTGAAGAAACTGGTAAGTTCCATCGACGTTGAAATAATATTCCCGCCAGTCGTAACCTGCGGTAAGGTTGCTGCTGCCACCAGCACCGGCATAAGATTCGCCTTGGTATTGTCCCCATATACCTAAGAGCTGTTTTACATTTGCGTTATCTGGTCCGGAATTGTTGCTTCTTTTATTTTGTGAAGCAAGTTCAGGAAGCTCCAGAGATTGTATAAAGGCTTGTATTTCGTTTTGATATTGCTGCGTATTGGTTAACAATACCACACTTACCATTTTTCCGCCGCCGGTAGCTGTTACTAATGTTGCCAAACCATTCTTATTCCTGTCGGTATAATTTGCATTGCCTGAAACAATATCCCAGCCGTTTTCAGTTGATGGTTCCAGCATGGTTGGTTCGGCTGTAACCTGTACGGTTGTTTTTACCAGCCTTGTCCAGTCGGTAGTAAAATTTTTATTTGCTGTTGCTTCCGATGCTGTTGCTTTTGTAATGATGGCAATGGCATAACCACCTGTTTTTTTATCAGAAATAACATACTGTATTCCTCCTTCGTTTTGTGTCTTCTGCCAGTTAGCAGGAGCCGAGTAAGAGATTACATCAAAACTTTGCTTTTGAGCAAAAACAGTTGTTGCAAATGATGTAAGTAGTATAAAAAAGGAAAGCGGCTTCATGTTAATTGAAATGGTATGCCATTTATTAATTTTTCCAACCTGGAGGGTTGTCAATCGATGACTCCAGTTTTCGAAAGCTGTAATGAAATTCATAAGGATCGTTGGGGCCGTTAAATTGCCCGCCATCTCTTTGTGTTGGTTTTAATGATTTGAGGACAATAGAGTTGCCATAAGTATTGTCAATGATTATTTGAAATGTATAGGTTGTTTTTTCCAGATTATAGGTAGATGATTTTATCAGGCTTCCCCATTCTTTCGTACTTTTTGTTTTATTCCAAAATCCCGCTTTCCCTTTGCCGGGAGTAAGTGTAAGTTGATTTCCGTTCACTTTGTACGTTCCTGTTTCATACTGGAATACAATACTCGGAGCCTTAACAAGCCATTGTTTATTGCGGAACAAATAAGTGCCATCAGCATAAAAATTATATTCTCTTCTTAAATAACCGGCAGTATATTGAGGACTGCCGTTAATTGAATAGCCATTCGTTTCCAGAACATAACTTGTCCATAAGCCAACAATTGAAATATCTTCAGTTTGTTGTACGCTGTTTTCTGTTACATGACTGCTGTTGCCCGAACTGGTGCTGGCAGTATCCTGTACGGGCGGCTCACTATTTTGTACCGGGGTATTACTGCTACCTGCAAGGTCAAGGCTTACGATTAATTCCTTGTATTCTTTCAAATAAGGTTTTGCCGTAGCATTACAAAGAATGCTGATGCAGGTTTGGCCGTTGCTGTATGTGGTGAGTATAGTAGCTACATTCGTACCATTGTATTGCCATATACCACTTCCGCTCATTACCGTCCAGCCCTCTGCTGTTTGTGGTTTTGTTTTTTCGGGAGAAGAAATGGTTTTGCCTGTTGCTACCAGTTCATTCCAGTCTTTATCAAAATCAGATTCTATATTCCCGGCACTGGCGGCGCTTTTGTAAATAGCCATTTGTGCCCAGCTACCACCGTCTATTCGGGAGTAGGAGATTTTGTCTTCGTCCTGTTTTTCTGTCCATCCATTTGGCGTGGTAAAAGTTGCAATATCAAAAGTTTGTTTTTGAGCAGAAACAAACGTTGCAAAAGATGTAAGCATTATTAGAAAGAATAGCCGATTCATATTAATTGTAGTTGTATGTCGTTATTATTTTTTAAACCCTGGAGGGTTATCTATGAGAGATTTATCCAATTCCCTTACACTGTAAATATATTCCTGCTCCCTTTGATTGGGATTTTTTGCTCCGTCCCTGCTGGTGGGCTTTGCTGCTTTCAGTACCAGGGCATTTGATCCTGAATAATATTTAAACTCAAAAGTATAGGTAACTGTTTCTAATTTATAGTCTGAAGAAGACCTTACTAATTTACCCCATTCGCTTGTTCTGCCACTGGCTGCTTTGCTCCACCATTCGCCCGTGCCTTTTTTGGGTGTAATGGTAATTTGATTTCCTTTTACTGTATAAGTGCCTGTTTCGTAAACAAACAAAATATCTTTTACATACACCATCCAGTCTTTTGCCCTGAACGTATAAGTGCCATCGGTATTAAAAAGATATTCTCTTCTCATGTATCCGCCGGTAACAACCGGAAAGCCGTTTGAATATCCATTTGCTTCTGTATTATAAAATATCCATAACCCCACGATGGATGAGTTATTTGAATTATTGATGACTGCCGGTGTTTTATCACCAGTTGAATTTGTTGTAACCTTTGCCAGATCCAGTGAATTAATAAACGCAAGTAAATTGTTTTGATATTGTTGTGTATTTGTCATCAATAGCACACTAACCATTTGCCCGCCGCCTGTTGCAGTTAGCAATGTTGCCATGCCTGTAACAGCACCATCAGTATAATTAGCAGTACCCGATACTACATTCCAACCATTTTCACTGAAAGGCTGCTGCATAGCCGGTTCTCCATTTACCTGAACAGAAGCTTTTACAAGCCTTGCCCAATCTGTTTTGAAATTTTCATTTGCTTCTGCATCAGATGCAATTGCTTTGGTAATGAAAGCAATTGCATAGCCGCCTGTTTTTTTATCGGTAACAGACAGTTGTACCCCGGCTTCGGTTTGTTGCTTTTGCCAATTTACAGGGGTTGAATAGCTAACAACACCAAAACTTTGCTTCTGCTGTGCATGGGTTATAATAGCCGCCAATAATAAAATAGTAATTGAAAAAAATTTGTGCATCACTTATGGAATGTATTAACAGCAATTACTTGTATTGATCAGGTACCATTGTAAATACGGGTTCACCTTTGGCATTGAAATTTCCATCGGCCTGGAGAATCAACCAACGTCGCTGCGATTTAATATCTAATGGGTCTCCGAATCTATATCCAAGAATACCGTTTGCTTTTGGGAAATTGATCGTTATGGTTCGTAAATCATTTCCAAACCTGTCTTTGAAATCAAGTTTTACTGAAACGTTGCTGATGTTCCATGCATCGGTGGGAAATACACGGTTCGTGTATAAGATCATTACAGTAACTCCTTTTTGCTTAAAAAATTCTAAAGAGTTTTGAGGGTCTGCAGGTGCCTGCGATTTGTTTAAAGGTATTGAGACTGTAGAATTTACTTTAATCTCGTTTTTATATTTATCTACCCGGAATAATTTGTTATTTGTAATAGAAGTTAATGATCCGGGTCCAACGCAAAAATCCACATCAGAGTTATTGGCTTCTTTATTGTCATTGCCCGTTTGTACAGTTACTGTTGTCGCTGTTAAAAATAAATCAGCCGGGGTATTGATATGCAGAGGAAGCTGATATTCGGCAGTATTATTATTTTCATTGGTTTCAGCTATTTCATTTTTGCTATCTACACTGAGTACGAATTTATATTTGGAAGGGTTTAAATAAACAGAGTAATCATAATAGGCAGGATTGAACTTGCATACTTTGATTGTTCCCCTGCTGCTTTCTCCGGATTTTAATATTGAATTCCCGGAATGGTTGTCTTCAAAACTGATCAGTTGAAAGTTTTCAGCAGAACCACTTGCATTTCCCCAAAATGAAGCAGTTTCAGATGTTGGTCCGGAAAAATATCCGCTTAAACGGATGGATTGCCCGCTTGCAACGTACCTGCTGACATCTTCTGTTCCTGTGTTTGTTACGGTGTAATGAACTGTATATTGATTTTGCCTTGGTATTGAGTTGTCTTCAATACTGTTTATGGTTATTGCTAAATCTGTAGTTTTCTTTACTGGTATGTTAATGTTTTGTATAACCGGTTTAACAGGTTTTGTTTCAATTTGTGCATATGCGTTTATTGCCACAAAAATGATTAGTAAAAAGAAGAATATTTTTTTCATAAAAAAATTAAGCGTTATGTTGTAAAAATAAATAGCAGCCCAGGCATATTTAATCATTAAAAAAGATGATTTTCGAAATCAGCCTGCACTTAACTGCTTGTATAAAATGAAAATTCCCCGGAGTATTACTGCCTGTGGCAGATAATGATCTCCCGGGGAATAGTATGACAGAATGAATTGTTTTCAGATGTTCAGTTTTTTTGTAACAGCTTATAATGATGGGCAATAAGCCTGCTGCATGTTTATTATTTTGCAGTGAAACATTACGGGTTGAACTGTTTGTTTTTTAGTTGACATCATCTGTATGATAGCCGACAATTTTTGCAGGTAACGGGTTAAAATATTCATCGGTTTTCAACAGCATTTTTTGCAACTGGTCACTGTGACCGCAGGTCTTTCCATCGGTTATCCACAAAGGATTACACCCGGCCGTAAACCCAAGCGTGCCGCTTGATACAGGAAAACTGATTGTTTTTGAAGCATAGCCGGAGGGAGCAGGATTTCCGTTAGCATCTTTAAACTCAAGTGTTATTGTTATACCGTTGATTTTCCAGGCATCTGTACAAAAATTTTTATTGCAGTAAGTGATTACTACAGATACTCCGTTCTGTTTAAAGTACTGCAATGAATTTTGTGCAGAGATTAGCGTTGCGGCTCTGTCTAATCTTAAATCAGTTGACTGGTTGGCTTTTATTTCATTCGCATAGTCTTCCAATTTGTAAGCAACCATACCATTCGATTTTCTTGGACGCACATAAAAAAATGCTGTAGAGGTATTGGGCTCTTTATTATCGTTGCCTGTTGTAACTTTTATAACAGCTCCGGCAAGATAATAATCGGCATCGGTTAATGTGGGTTGCGTCGGCGCTGTACCGGTAGGTTTGGTTTGTATGTTTGTAGGTGTTGTTGTGCTGGTTGATTGCTTAACAATCGTTTTAACAGGAGTTATATTGGTATTTGGCTTAACGATTTTTAATGTATCAGGTCTTGTTTGTGCCTGAAGTGCTGCTGAAATGAGCAGCAAAAAAAATAACACAGATTGTTTTTTCATTTTCTGAAATTAAAGTACTGATAATCATGCTGCAGATACTGAAGCATGATTATCTTATTAAGAGATGAGATTTACATTATTGGCGCAGGCGCTGCAGGAGCTGCACCGGCGGCTTTCCTTTTTGCACTGGGACTGTTATCTCCCATCTCCATTTTTAAATTAACCATAAACTCGTTAAACACGTTGATGCATTCATTGCTGCTTGTTAAAAGCTGGTAATAAAATGTAAGGTCTCCGTTACTTAAAGTATAGAAATAACTATAGACGGGTATCATGCTTCTTGTTACGGTACCCTTTGAGAAAAAAGTGGTTAAGCCATTGGCTTCATACTTTACAACAGAAGCTCTTGAAGTATTGTAGGTAATGCCGGTGCCGCCTTTTGCTTTTCGGTATTGAAGGTATTCTTCAACTGTATTAACTGTTCCTGCTTCAGAAGATGAAATAATGATTTTACAGGTGCCTCCTTTTTTTATCGAACTCAGAAGTGTTACAGTTTCAGTTGTTTTGGTCATTTGCCAGCCGGCAGGAACTGTAAAAATTGCTTTTCCAAACCGCTCCTGAGCCACTAAATGAAGCAATGATAAGGTAAAGAATCCAAGGAGAATTGTTTTTTTCATATAGAATGTTTAAAAAATTTATACGATAAAACTAACTGTTACACAACATTTCTAAAATCCCTAAAAAGGGTGATTTTTAAAATTATTCAAGCAGATTTCTCACTGCATCAAAATCAAAATTTTCAGTAAAATTTTCAACAAGCAATTTGCCGAGCCTGGTATTAATATACCGGTAGGCTAATTCAATCATAAAAGGTTTTACAGGATTTTGTTCAGCTTTTTTAAAATATTCTGGGTTGTATTTGTACAGCGTGGTTCCGCCTTTATTATCCCAAAACCCACTAAAAGTAAATGCGCCGGTATTCTTTGCGTCTTCCGGTGTATCGGCATAATAGCCATCAATGGTTACATAATCATTAGCGCCGGTTCCGTAATAATTTTTCCACGAAAAATTATCTTTTTTTGATTTTACAACTGCAGGTTTTGAAAGCCAGTCGGCATTATTTTCTTTCAAGGCTATTTGTACAATTGCTTTTTTCAGTTCAATCTTTTTCTGCCAGTCGGGGTAACGTGCTTTCCCCACAATAAGATTTTTCTTTCCGTTTTCATACAGTTGCGGATATTTTACGGGGTCTTTCATCATTCCGGCAGATGCTTTTTCAACCTCTTTTATTTTGTCTGCTGTGTACAGTGCTTCCCTGTCGTAATATTCCAGTAGTGCTTCTAAATACTCTTTACGGGTTACCGGTATCAGCAACAGCGCCCCGGGTTTTGTAAAATACCAGTGCCGGGTAATAAATGTGCTGCGGTTTCCCGGTTTTACTGATGATTCCGGAATATCCTGGTAATAACCTTTGCCGTTATTGATGTTTTTTATTTGCTCTTGTTTTATGAAATTGCAAAGCGCAATCATCTTCCCGTTGTATTTATTGTAGGTTTCGTAAAATGGATAATCATCACCAAAAGTGAAGGCATAGTCAATATCCTTATACCTGTTTACATAAGCCCTGAATACAATTGCATATTCATCACTGACTTTGAGATTGTTTTTATAACAGAAATATTCATAGCAACCAAGATTCAAATCGTAACTCAACAGTGAGTTTTTTCCGTAAAAGATCTTCGCATTGGATGGGGTGCCAAAACCAGATTTCAGAACGCAACCGGTAAGGTTATAATTTTTACGGCTGTTTTTTTCTAATGTTTCAATTTGAGTGAGTACTTTATTTGCCGATAACTTATTTGCCGGAGTTATCAACTGGTCGAGCCAATGCGCTTTTTGCTGTGGCCATTCACAATGTGCGGCATCAATATATTTTCCGGGTATTTCTGTTAAATCTTTATCAGAGGTACAGGTTTGTGCATGGGTAGTATGCAAAAACATTCCGCATAAAACAATGAGTATTGCTTTGTGATTCATTTTATTTGTTATGATTAAATTGTTTTACTGAATTAATTAATCCAGCATTTTTCTTAATGCTTCAAAATCAAAATTCTTTTCAAAGTTGTTGAGAAGATTTTCACTCCATTGTTTTTCATCTCCGCCTTCATACCGAAATTCTACTAAGAAGAAAGCAGGTTTCAAAGGATCTGCAGAATTTGATTTAAAATATTCGGGATTGTATTTGTATAAAGGGATTCCGTTTTCAAAATCATACACATCAAATAATCCATTGGAAGCTTTGGCATAATCATTTTCCCGGTTTCCTCTTGGTGGAGCTGCTTGTTTTGCCAACCAATCTGCACTTTTTGTTTTTAACAGATTGCTGATTCTTGCTTTTTTAGTTTCATAAACATGGTTGTATGCTGCTTTATCAGCATTGATGATAGAACTTTTTGAGGTTTCATTTTTCAATTTATAGTCTGAGTACCATTCAAAATTGTATTTTTCAATGTCGTAGTATTCCAGCAAAGCTTCCAGAAATTCTTTTCGTGTAACAGGCACTAAAAGCGGAACACCCGGTTTGGTAATGGTGTAATATCGGTCAACCCATTTGTAATTGTTTGGGTTATTATTATTGTTATGCAACCAGTTTTCAGTATAGCCATTTCCATTTACCAATTTTAAAAATTCGTTGTGTTTGTTGTTATAATCACTGGATTTAGAGTATAAAACCTTTTCTTCTGAAACGTACTGGGCAATTTGACTTCTTTTCGTATAACGGTTAATGTCATATTGTTTATCATAGAAGCCGTGCCATTTTGCATCGTAAGGAATGTCATAACGCACACTTTTATCAGTAATATAAAAATCGCCGGTTTCTCCAAAAAAACTTCCTTCGGTAAGCGTAGGATTGACATTTACTCGAAATACGCTGCGGTATTCGCCAACTTCTTTTACTACATGCTGTTGCACATGGCAAACCATCTGATAAAATCCCAGTTGGTAATCATAGTTTGCATATCCAAATCCACCAAAATAATTTCTTCCGCTTTCATTGTTTGTGCTGCTGCTATAACTTACCCGCATTACGCAGCCGGTTGCCTGAAAATTTTTACGGCTGTTTTCTTCCAGTTTTTCAATATTATTAAGAGTTGCCGTAATTTTTGCTTTGTCTGCAGCTGTATTTGTTCCGCTCAATACAGAACCATATTTGGGTTTCGTATGGTTGTAATATAAAGCCGGAAAGTATTGCACTGTTTTACCTTCACATGGCGTTTGGTTAATAATAACCTGTTGGGATTGAGCAAATGCTGCCATATTTGAAAACAGCATGACAGAAAGGATTAGATATTGTTTCATTATCTGTAAATATTTTTCTGCTTAGAAACTTGGTGGGGTTATTGCCCATGTCTGGCCGGTTCTTATATCAATGCCGTTTGAGTTAATGCTTAACAGCTTGCCGTTTGCATCGTAAGTATAATATATCCAGCAAATCCTTTGCGGTTTTAAGGTTACCGTAGTTGCAGTACTTCCATTGCAGGCTCTTGTATCATTGCAGGAAACAATACTGGCAACTTCAAAATAGATTTTATATTTAATTCGGTTGAATGCCGGGTTGTAAGGAATTTTCTCAAGCACATCAATCTGCCCCTGCACTATGTTTTTTCCAAGTTGTGTATGTGTCAAAAAGTCAACACTGGCAGGGCAGGGGTTAAATTTAATCTCAAGTGTAGTTGCCTGCTTTTGCCCGGTAGTTGTTGCCTCAATAATTTCTACTTGTTTTTCGTAGCCTCTATAAACAGAACTGCCAACAAATTTTGTGGTATTGATACTGCCCAAAAATTTACCGAAATTAATGTCCTGGCTAAATCCATAGAAAGAGAAAAGGATTGACAGAACAGAAAGTGCTAATAATTTTTTCATCTTTATTTTTTTAATTATGCGGAACAAAAGTTTTATTCAATTTGTAAAACATATTATTGTTTATGATGAAGCCGGGATTATCGGCGCTTGCAGGATTTGCATTTAATACCGGTGTAAATGCCACTTGTAGTTTCTTTCCGCTTTGCGTGGTCAGTATGAGTGAATAGTTTACAATTTCATACGTTCCCCTGCCGATTGCAAATGCATCACCAAAGGTGAGGTTGCTAAATTCAATGCCTTCGTTGATATACGTTCCATCTTTTTTAAAGAAGATAATAGGGCGTTTGTTGGGGTCAATCTGCTTTGAAATAATATCTGTCTTCCCGTTGTAATAAGATAGCTCGGGTGAATACGCCCCCTCAAACTTTAATCCATCCACCGGTTTTACTTTTTTGTAAATGCTGCTTTTGGAATTGGGATAACGGCTCAAGGTTGCAGCATCAATTTTATACAATTCCATTTTGCCGAATTTATCATTTACAAGGCTCAGCATGTTTCCTTTCTCGGTAACGGTTCCCCAACTGCCGGTTTCGTTACTGTTTTCAGGTGTAACACCGTTCAGTCCTTTTTCGGGCATGTGGGTAAGATATCTGCCATCGGAAGAAATTACAACTGTATTAAGTTTTGTTGTAACCTGCGTTCCTGTTGCAAGGTTAGGGCAATTACATTCCCATACTTCGTATTTTATGTTCTGAAATGATGCCGGTGTTTTTATGCCTGGCTTCCCATCGTTTGGTTTATCCGTATCTTTTGTTTTTGTTTGAACGCTTTCGGTACTTTTAATTTCTTTTATCACATCAACCGACGCAATAAAATCCTCAATATCTTTTTTATAGTTGTCAGAATTGGAAAGTATGCAAATGCTTTGCATCTTGTTTTCGCCGCTGAACGTGGTTAGCATTGCCAGCGTTGCCACACCATTCTCTGTGTATTTTGTATTACCAATTAAAAACTGCCAACCTTTTAAAGTTGATACAGGCAGTATTGTTGCGGCACCTGTTACTTTAAATGGGGTTTGTACAAGATTAGCCCAGCTAAAATCAAAATCTTTTTGAACACCACCTTTTCCGGGCATGAGTTTGTAAACAAAAAAATTGCAGTACGCTCCAGTAGTTTTATCTTCTTTATAATAAGTATGTACATTGTCGTTATTCATCAATGTATATCCGGCAGGGACGTTGTACTGCACAATACCAAAATTGCTTTTTTGAGCAAACAGGTAAGTGGCTGACAAAAGAAAAGAGAGCGAAAGAAACAGTTTGCCCATGTTTTTATTTTTTTGTGCAATGATTAATTGGGAAAATGAGAGGTGTTTATCTTACAAAAATCCCGGCTAATTTGGTAAAGTCTGGAAAAGTAGCAGCGGCTGCAACTCCATTTACCCAATACCTTCCCTGCCAAACAACTGCTCCGGGATAATAAGATCCTGAAATGTAAACATTATCTCCAAAAATAGCAATGGCGGTTCCTTCAGAATCAAGGCCCGGCAACGAAAACGCAACATTGTTTTTCCAGTATTTGCCATTGCCTGCCAAGTACACATCGTTATCTTTTATAGTGATGCACAATGCCTCATCGTTTGGAGTTAATGACTGTGCAACCCCGTTTTTCCAATATTTGGCCTCGGCTTTAGTTCCATCCACTTCAAACCCGGCAATGTAAACATCGTTGCGGTTTGCGCATATTGCATAAGCATAAGAGTAATTTGCTGCAAGTGTTACTGCCGTTCCGTTTTTCCAGTACCTGGCAGTATAAGTGCTGCTGTTGTTCATTTCGGCGCCGGCCACATACACGTCGCTACCTATAATCGCAATTGCATAGGCATAAGACCGGTTTGAGCCCAATGTTACTGCTGTTCCGTTTTTCCAGTATTTAGCAATATATACCCCACTGGCATTTTGCTCATAGCCTGCCACATATACATCGCCTCCGCTTACCACAACAGATGTGGCTGTGGAAAGATTATTGCCCAACGTTGTTTTTACATTATTTTTCCAATAAACGGCTTTGTTACTTTCTGAACCTGCAACATATATATCATTGCCATTTACAAAAATGGCATTGGCTTCAGCATAAGTGGCTGTGGAAAGGGTTGTTGCCGTTCCGTTTTTCCAATACATTGCCTTGGCAAAACTGTAATTGTAGTCGGTTTCTGTGCCAGTAAGGAATAAGTCGGGTATATACTGAATATTTCCTCCGCTTGTGCTCTGGCCGTTTACTGTTACTTTTACTTCACCCGAATTGTTGCCCACCGCAGGTGTAACTACTTTAAGCTGGGCATTGCTTGCCGTAACAACCTTTGCTGCCACCCCATTAATATAAACCATATTGTTTGCTGCTGTTGCAGAAAAGTTGCTTCCATTGATGGTAAGTGTATCTCCATAATGTAATGCACCCGATGAAAGGGAAGTAATTGTTGGAGGGCCATCGGCCCCGGGGGGATTTACAGTACCGCCACTATCTTTTTTGCAGGATGATGCCGTAAACAGTAAGAAGGCAAAGATAGCTGTTGATAGAAGCGGGCCGGTTTTTGAAATAAACCGGTTTATTTTTTTTGCTTTAAAACTGTTATTGGAGTGTACCATAATTTTATTGTTGTGTTGTATTTCGGCTTTATTAAAGAATGAGTAAACTGATACATAAAAGTAGAAGCCGGGGCAGTACAGTACAATCGTTAAAAAAGATGATTTTGCCATGTACTTTATACATCAGCAGATTATTAAATAAACCGGTAAGCGCTTGATCGGTGCTGTAATTGAAGCAGAAAAAACAGCTTTTGCTATTAAGTTTAAATAAAAAAGAAAACCTCTGTTAATACATAAAAGGGGTTGCTAATTTTTACAGTCTTTAAAAACCTTTGGGGCAAGTGGTTTAAAGTTACCATCGGTAGTTAGCGTTAACTTGCAGGTTTTTTTATTAAATAGAACACTGCTACCAGGAAATTCTATATGAACGTTTCCGTATTTCGGATGTAAGGTACCAGCATCTGCAAACTGCAGGTCAACAATTACTTTGTCCAGCTTCCAGGCATCTGTAAGAGGAAAAGGTCCACCGTAGGTATCCAGCCAAATATCCACTCCAAGCCCGTATTGTTCATACCAGCCCAGGTTGTTTGAAGACTCTTGATACCTTTCAGCTTGTGGCAGGTTAAGTGTTTGCCACTGCCATTTTTTTAATTCATCTGTGTAGTTTACTAACGAGTATCCCTTAAACTCAGGCTGGAAGCCTTCTCTTCGTGGATATACCCTTATGGTTACTTGTGCTCCTTTATCTTTATTGTCGTTACCCGTACCTAAGGTAACTTTTGCACTTTGTAAAATATAACTTCTGTCATCCCTCAAGCCACCAAGCCAGTCATGCTTTTTTGTTACTGTCCATTTCCCCAGCCAGTAATTTTTGGGATTGTTTCCAAAAGTCATGTTCAGTTTTTGTGTAGCAGGGTCGTAAGTGCCAGTGAAGAAATGAATATAGCTTGTGCTGCCGATTGTTTCTGTATATTTTCCATTGATATAATAGCCAGAGTCTGTATAAGTACCACGGTATTTAATGCTATTTGTTGCTTTGTCAAGTATATCAAACTCCCTGTTCGGATCCATTATAAATACAACATCGGCGGGATAGTAGCCCTGCATATTGGTTTGTGTGCCTTCCCATGTCCCCAAAAAAGAAAATTGAGCTTTTGTGCCCATGCTAAATACAAGGCTGCATAAAATGGCGGTTACTATTTTTTTCATTTCTGTTTTATTTACCAGAGGGTTTAAATTTTTGGAAAACGGAAAACAGTTATGGATTTTGGCTCAACTTCATATCTCCTGTAACAGTTCCGGGTTTGTAATTTGCAGGTGGATTGGTTACAGGCAAAACCTGTAAGGTATATGTTCCTGTAAGTGTGCCGTCTGTGCTGTTGTAATAGAGTGCACAATTCATGGTTATATTAGTGCCCTTTTTAAGCACAAGATTTATATTGTTTCCGTTTCTGGAAATTATGCTGTATGTACCTGATGTAAAACGGTCTATGGCTTCAGGCACCCAAAGGTTACAGCTTACAGTACCATCTGCAAGGAACTTAAAACCTGGATCGCTGATAGAGTATCCACGTATTGCATCCATCCACCAGCGGGTTAAATTCCATGTTTTTCTTGTAAGGATATTGGTCAATACCGGTACTCCAATTGTGTTGCCTTTAATGTTAGGTAATTGTTTTGGTAGTTTGGGCATATCCTTAATCAGCATTGTTTTTACCGGGGGCACCTTAGTGGGTGTTTCCTGTGCATGTAAGTTAATTGTTGTAAAAAGTAAGAGACATGCAAAAATCGGCTTATTCATATTTTTAATTTTGATTGTTCATTTAAAGGGATGTGGAAAAGAAAACAAGTTGTTCATATTTTTTACTTAAATGCTAAGGTTAAAAAGATAGTCTGTAGCTCTTTACTTGTATAATTCAACCATGTTTATTTGTAGCATCCTTATTTGTTTTATCATCAGTACACTACAATAAATACAGCCCTATAATCCCTGTATAGATGCGTTCTCTTCTTATTTTCTTACCTCACTAAAATGGCATTTCCAGATGACGCATTTGCCGAATTACCTAATGTAACAGCCGTTCCGTTTTTCCAATACTTAGCAACATTAGTAGTGCCGTTGTTTTCCCATCCTGAGACATATATATCATTGTCGAAAACGGTAATGCCGGTAGCGTTGGATGAAGCTGTCGATAATTTCACAGGCACCCCATTTTTCCAATATTTTGCATACGTGAGGCCACCTCCGGAATAATTCTCCTGTTCGTAGCCAGCCACATATACATCACTTCCTACTACAAAAACAGCAGTTGCCACACCTACCGAATTATTTCCTGTTGTAAGATTAGCAGCTACTCCGTTTTTCCAGATAGTCGCCATAGCTAATCCTGTAGTTGGATTATTTTGATTACCTGCTACATATTTATCAGTGCCACTTACGAACACTGCATTTGCAAAACAATGTTTATCGTTATTAGGAATTGTGTTAGCAGGTGTTATACCATTTGTTGTTTCCCAGGGTGAAAACCTGCCCTGCGAGTTGCGATATGAACCAACCGAATAAGCACTGGAACCACTAATAAATATTCCGTTGCAGGAGCCATTGCCAAGAACAACCTGGGAAATGACAGGATCTGTTACATTTACAGAAATACCGGCACCATTTGTCCAGTACCGGGGAATATCAAAGCCGTTCACAACCTCCCATCCGCCTGTATATACATCACTACCATTTACTGCAATAGTATTAGCAGCTGATGCTCCTATACCCAGTATGTTTTTAGTTCCGTTTTTCCAGTAGTTGGCCAATTGCAGATTGTTAATCCTTTCCCATCCTGCAACATATATATCTTCAGCTTTTACACAAATGGCATTTAAGACCGATTCATTTGTGCTAACCGTAACAACTGTTCCGTTTTTCCAGTAAGTAGCCAAAGCCATTGCGCTATTATTTTGGCTACCTGCAACAAACACATCGGGCGTGTAAGTGATGTTTCCAGCACTTGCTGTCTGGCTGCCCGTTTTCACAATTACTTCTCCTGTGATGTTTCCTAAGGCAGGCACAATTACCTTTAGTTGTGTTGTAGTAGCCGATTGAACTGTTGCAGACACACCGATAATTGTAACGATATTATTAACGGCTGTTGCAGAAAAGTTTTTACCATTAATTGTAAGCGTATCTCCGTAATGCAAGGTGGTGGTTGAAAGTGAATTTACTTTCAATGTTGTATCTACCGGTGTTACAGGAACATCATTGTTTTTTTTGCAGGAACTCTCTGTTAACATGCAGAATACTGAACAGATTATGATAAGCATGTTTGCAGTTTTATAAAAAGTTATTTTCATTGTCATCGTTTTAACTTGCTTTTGAAATCGTATGTTTAAATATGTAAACTCATTGTTTACTTAAAATGCACAGTGGAAGTAATCGGGCTTTCTTACTTGTTACGGTCTTTTTGTAATAAACGGAGTTAGTGTATTAAAATAGGGGTCTGTTTTACAATAAAGCTGCCATTTAGAATAATCAAGATACATATTGGAATCAGTGAAGTAAATTGTTTTTGACCCCATCGTTGGATGAGGGTTGCCGTTTTTATCTTTAAACTCAAGGGTAACACTTACTTCCTCAATCTTCCAGGCATCAAGCAAAAAGAAGGGTCCGTTACCAACTGTATTGTAATTGATGTCAACCATAATCCCCGTTGTTTTGTAATTGGCAAGACTGTTAAAGCTTTGATCAAAACCGGCTGCTCTGGGTAATGTATAAGTATTACTGCTCCATGGTTTAAATTCTGGTATAATATTTTCCTGGTTGTACCCTTTACGCCAGTTATCTGTACCCGAAGCGGGGTAAATACGTAAAATAACTTTTGAGCCCAGTTCCTTATTATCCTTACCTGTTTTGACAGTCATTTTTACAACAGCAAGGAAGTAATCTGCATCAGTGAGTGAAGAAGATGAGGGCTGCTGTGTTTGCTGGTTGTTATTGCTTGTGTTTTTGGGCTTTGAGATTTGTGCATGTAGTACACTTAAAAAGCAAAAACCAATAATGATAAGAAAGCCTTTTTTCATTTTTAAAATTTTATGTCGTAAAACTATATCCGGACAAGAGGCTATTCAATCATTAAAAAGCATGATTTTTCTAATGCATAAAAAAATCATTAAAAAAGATGATTACAAACACCCAGACAGAATGCTTATTTTGCAACGACCAAACCCATCTACTGTTTTACATGAAAAAACTGTTATTATATATTAGTTGTTTTTTTCTTTCTGGATTTGGAGCTATAGCACAGATACAATCAAAAAAAGACAGTCTGCTGAAATTAATTCCTCTCAAAAAAGACACATCACTTGTTCTTTTATATTTAGACATTGGAGATGAATATGAAATGAAGCTGAATGATTACGAAACAGCTAAAAAATATTTCAGGGAAGCGGGAAGTCTAAGTAAAAAAACAGGATATAAAACAGGCGAAATAAAGTTTATTACAAGATATACGGAAATCTTAAATTATCAGGGCAATTATGATTCGTCACTGATGCTGAATAAATACAGCATCGGTATTGCCGGGCAAATTAACGATCCTGTTTTATTGGGAAAATGCTATGCCAATACCGGCAATTCCTATATGTACATGAATATGTATAACGATGCCATTGCCAATTATATCCAGGCTAAAAAGCACTTCTCAACAGATAAACACAGCCTTGCAATTTTAGATGGTATATTACAACTACTGTATCAGAAAATGGGGCGATACAAAGAAGCGGTAGAGGTTGGAGAAGCATCCGTTGATTTTTTGAGAAAGAACAATGATTCAGCAGCACTTGGAAGATCTTTAAACAATCTTGGACTATCATACGATTATCTTGGCATGTATGCTAAAGCAAAGGAATTGCTTACAGAAGCCTTATTAATTGGCAGAAAAACAGATGATGAAAATATGATGGCTGCTGTGTTAATATCACTTACCGATATAGGAATAGGCACCAGCAATTGGGATAACACCTATATTTCTAATGCTACAGAATCACTTCTTCTGCATAAGAAGCTGGAGAACCCGGAAGGAATTGCCATCAGTTATCGCAGTATCGGCATCTATCATTTTTACAAACGGAATTTCCTGCTTGCATTGAACTACATCGATTCGTCGCTTGCTGTATGTGATCTGAATAACCTGAGAGAGCAAAAATATAAGAGTTTATCTTCCAAAAGCTCCGTTCTTGATGCGTTGCACAGGCTGGAAGAAGCAAATGGCTGCCTCGCCCTTTCCGACAAAATAAAAGACAGCATCATAAACGATCAAACCAGGGAGCAGGTTATTTCGGCAGAAAAAAAATATGAAACTGAAAAAAAAGAAACACAAATAAAAGCACAGTCGGAGATCATCAGACAAAAAAATATTCTGAACTATGTGTTTGCAATCTCTGCAGTTGTTTTTTTACTTGCATTAATACTTGCCTGGCGAAATTATAAGCACCGCCGTAAACTGCAGCAACAGCGTATAACAGAATTAGAAACAGAAAAACAACTCGCCGCAACTGAAGCTGTACTAAAGGGAGAAGAGCAGGAACGTACACGTCTTGCAAAAGATCTTCACGACGGACTTGGTGGTATGCTGAGCGGAATAAAATATTCACTGAACAGTATGAAAGAAAATTTAATCATGACACCTGACAATGCTCAGGCATTTGAACGCAGCATTGATATGCTTGACAGTTCAATAAAAGAAATGCGAAGAGTGGCACACAATATGATGCCGGAAGTTTTAGTGAAATATGGGTTGGATACAGCTCTTCGTGAATTTTGTTATGAAATTAACCAGAGTGGTGTAATACGGGTAAGTTACCATTCCATTGGTATGGCATCATCTGCAATTGATCAGATTATGGCTGTAACTATTTACCGGATTGTGCAGGAACTGGTTAACAATTCCATTAAACATGCCGCTGCTGAAAATGTATTGGTACAGGTACATGTTGCAGAACCTGAAAAACTGTTAACGGTAACTGTAGAAGATGACGGGCAGGGTTTCGATACTTCTGCTTTAGCATTATCATCAGGCATCGGATGGAAAAATATCAGAAGCAGGGTTGAGTTTTTAAAAGGAAAAATTGATATTACATCCGAAAAAGGAAATGGCACTTCGGTGTTGATTGAAATGGGCCTCTGAGTTTTTTTAGAAACTTCTGAAATCACAAGTGAAAACACAATTATTCATAGTAGAAGATCATTACCTTGTTATAGAAGGTATCTATTCTTTATTAAAAGAAGAAAAAGATATTGAATGGATGGGACATGCAATGAATGCTGCATCGTGCCTGAATTTTCTCACTAATCATGCTCCCGATATTATACTGATGGATATTAACCTGCCTGATAAAAGCGGGATTGATTTGTGTAAAGAGGTGAAAAAGGCATACCCGCAGATTTCAGTACTTGGCCTGAGTACATTTAACCAGCAGGCAATTATCCGGAATATGATGGATAACGGAGCTTCCGGCTACGTTTTAAAAAATGCAACCCGTAACGAATTGCTTGAAGCAATTTCAACTGTAATGAAAGGGAAGGAATACCTGAGTGCAGAAGTAACCCTCTCTTTACGTGAAAATGCCGATCAGATACCACCTCTTACAAGGAGGGAAAAAGAAGTGCTGAAACTGATTGCTGAAGGTCTCACAAATAGTGAGATCGCTGAAAAAATTTTTGTGAGTATTCCAACAGTAAATACGCACCGTAAAAGTCTCCTGGAAAAATTTAATGCAAAGAACACCGCAATTCTTATAAACAAAGCAGCCAAGCTGGAATTAATATAGTTGTGCTGCGGCTGTGAAGTTCAGTCAGATTCAAAACTTCTCACAATAAAATTATTTTATCACAAAAGATGATTGCAGCAGCATTATTCTGCTGCCGTATTACTTGCAGTAATGAAATCTGATTATGAGGGTTTAATTGTAACATAAGTAACAAAACAACAAAGACCTCTCTGATAATTTTGCAGAAAAGTAACCGGGCGTATGAAAAAAATTTCATCATTCAACGATCTTCAACAGGTCATCAGCAAAGAAGAAAAAAGCTATCTTCTGCTATATAAAAAAGGAAGCAGTATCAGCGATTGTGCTTTAAATAAAGTAAAATCTGCAGCGCAGGATGTAAATAATATTGTTGTGGGTTATGCCGATGTGTCGTCAGTAAAAGATATACATAGTCATTATAACATTACATCGGCTCCTGTATTACTGGAGTTTGAAAAAGACAAGCTGAAAAATACAGTTAAAGGCTGCAATACGGCTGATTATTATAAAACCTTGTTTGAAGATGCAGCATATTATACACATGCAAGAAACCATAACACTCCTCAGAAAAGCGTAACCGTTTACTCAACGCCTGCATGCACATGGTGCAATACACTGAAGAACTATCTGAAAAAGCATCGTGTACGGTTTACTGATATTGATGTTTCAAGAGATCAGCGTGCTGCAGAAGAAATGGTTCGCAGGAGTGGGCAAATGGGCGTTCCGCAAACAGATATTGATGGGGAAATGATCGTTGGCTTTAACCAGGGCCGGATTAATATATTGCTTGGATTAAAAAACAATTAATGAAATGAAACAACAACAGATGAAAGAACTGCAACCTGTTAACCAGAATGTCTTACTGGATACTAATGACGATAAAAAAGAAACAGTAACTGCCGGTGGAATCATTATACCTGATACAGCAAAGGAAAAACCAAACTTTGCAAAAGTTATAGCTATAAGCAATGTTGAAAATGCAGAGATTGCTGTAGGCGATATAGTACTATTTAAACCATACAGCGGTACTGAAATAGAATTTGAAGGAAAAAAATACCTGTTGGTTCAATACGCCGAACTTCTTGCTAAAATTGTTGAAACAGAAGAAATATAAACCAGCAATATATTAGGCCGCTTTATTGCCGTTTTTTGAATTTCCTGCCAGCATCATTGATGTAAAGTAATCATTGCCTGATTGGGTTATCTGCGCATTTGCAATGCCCCACGGGTTTTTTGTTGCAATTACTACACCGTCATTGTATTTCTCTGCGCATCTATGGCAAACTTGTTTTATATTCCGTTTTAAATCAACACACATGCAGAAATATCTACTTATTGCATTCCTTCTTTCTGTAACCGGTAGTAACGCACAAATAAAATCCGATACAACAAAACCTGATTTAAATAAACAGTTTGCTGCTGTTAAATGGCGCAGTATTGGTCCTTTCCGTGGCGGACGATCAAATTGCGGCACCGGTGTTCCTGGTGATATTAACACCTATTACATGGGAACTACCGGAGGTGGTTTATGGAAAACAGATGATCTTGGACTTAGCTGGACAAATATTTCCGACGGCTATTTTAAAACCGGCAGTGTAGGTGCGGTTGCTGTACCCGAAAGTGATGCCAATGTTGTATATGTTGGTATGGGCGAGCATGCTGTGCGTGGGGTAATGACACATCATGGAGATGGTGTATATAAAAGTACTGATGCCGGAAAAACGTGGAAGCACATGGGGCTTGAGGCCACACAACACATTGCACGTATTGTGGTAAACCCTCAAAATCCGGATATAGTGTTGGTGGCGGCACAGGGCGCATTATACAGCAAAAGCAAAGAACGTGGTATTTATAAAAGTACAGATGGTGGGGTTACGTGGAAAAATGTGCTGTTTGTAAACGAAAGCACAGGCTGCAACGAATTGAGTATGGATATGAATAACCCACGTATTGTCTATGCTTCAATGTGGGAGCATGGCCGTAAACCCTGGCAGGTTATAAGTGGCGGTGCAGGAAGTGGTTTGTATAAAAGTGTTGATGGAGGCGAAACATGGCAGAAAATGACAACAGGTTTGCCAACTGAAATGGGAAAAATGTCTGTTGCGGTCAGCAGATCGAATCCGGAAAAAGTATATGCCTTGATTGAAAGCGATAGTGAAAAGGAATCGGGTGGTTTGTTTGTCAGTAACAACGCAGGTGCCAGTTGGAGCCGAGTAACAAACGATCATCGCCTGCTGCAGCGTGCTTGGTATTATATTGAACTTTTTATCGATCCCAATAACGACCAGACAGTTTATGTATTAAGCGCACCGGCGTTGCGATCAAAAGACGGCGGCAAAACATGGGAAAACCTCAGTGGTACGCATGGCGATTATCATGATTTATGGATCAATCCAAAAAATTCAAACAACATGATTATCAGCAATGATGGTGGTTCGGCTGTAACAGTAAATTTTGGTAAAACGTGGAGTTCACAAAACAATATGCCTACAGCTCAGCTATACCGTATTAATGTTGATAACCAGTTTCCCTATCATATTTATGCCGGTCAGCAGGATAATACTTCTGTTTCCATCCCGTACCGTACGTTTGGTAGTGCCATTACAGCCAGCGACTGGGAAGCATCAGCAGGAGGCGAAAGTGCATTTCTGGCATTTGATCCCGATGATCCTCGTTTTGTATTGGGAGGAAGTTACCAGGGTACAATCGAAATACTTGATACAAAATCAAAAGGCACAACCAACATTATGCCCGCACCTATTCAATATCTTGGAAAAGATGCAAAAGATATCAAGTACCGTTACAACTGGAATGCACCCATTATAAGAAGCAGATATGAACCAAACACGTATTATCATGGAGCCCAGTTATTGTTGAAAACAACAGATATGGGACGCACATGGAAAGAAGTGTCGCCCGATCTTACACGTAACGAAAAAGAAAAGCAGGGTAAAGGCGGCGTACCATATACCAACGAAGCTGTAGGTGCAGAAAACTATGGCACTTTGGCTTATGTAATGGAATCGCCTTATGAAAAAGGAATTATTTACACAGGCAGCGATGATGGTTTTGTGTATGTAACAAAAGATGGCGGTAAGAGCTGGACCAATATTACACCGGCTGGTTTGCAGGAATGTCTTGTAAATGCTATTGAAGTATCGCCACATGATAAAGCAACTGTATATATTGCTACAACACGGTATAAGTTTAACGATCATACACCCGGCCTGTATAAGTCAACCGACTATGGAAAAACCTGGGCAAAGATCAACACCGGTATTGCAGCGAATGCGTTTACCCGTGTGATACGTGAAGATGAGGTTCGTAAAGACCTGTTGTTTGCCGGCACAGAACTGGGGCTTTATATTTCATTTGATGGAGGAAAGCAATGGCAGCCGTTTCAGTTAAACCTGCCAGTAACACCAATTACCGATCTGCGCATACATAAAGGGAACCTGATTGCGGCAACATCGGGCCGCAGTTTTTGGATTCTGGACGATCTGAATGTATTACGCCAGTACACTAAAGATCAAAACACTCTGCAGTTGTTTAAACCCGAAGATGCTTATATAGCCAACGGAAGCAGTGCAATGAATGCTGCAAATGCAACAGGCGTTAGCCGAAATGCAGGTGTAAACCCGGCTAATGGCGTGGTGCTGTATTACAATCTGCCAGAGCTGAAAGCAACAGATACCGTAAGCATTACTGTTAAAGATGGAAATGAGAATATTATACGCAGCTTCACTTCAGTACCAGATGAAGCCCGTGACTGGGAAGGTGCTCCGCCGCCAGATCCGGTACTCAGTAAAAATAAAGGGCTAAACCGCTTTGTGTGGGATATGCGGCATTCAACAATGGCAGGCATACCAAATGTGTACATTGAAAGCAGTTATGCAGGGCATAAAGCCATGCCCGGTACATACACGGTTACAATGAAAGCTGCCAACCAGCAGGTAACAGCCATCGCAGTTATTTTAATGAACCCATTGTACCCTACAACAGTTTCTGAATATAGTTCCTACGATACATTTATGCGTGCCGCAGAAAATGAAGTAACGGTAATGCACAACCTTGTAAATAAGTTAAACGGTAAAAGATTGCAGTTAAATGACCTGGTTAAAACTATAAATGAAACCAGGTACCAGGTACTGAAAAAAGAAGCGGAAGAATTAAGTAAAGACATGAAGGCGTGGGATGAAGAGATGATTCAACGTAAAAGCAAAGCTTATGATGATGTGGAAAATTTCCCAAACAGATTTACAGCCAATTACATGTTTTTAATAAACCAGACAGAGAGCGATATACCCCGGGTAAACCAGCCAAGTATTGATTTGAAAAAAGAATATGATGTTCAATGGGCAGCACTGAAACAAAGAGCTGCGGTTCTTGAAACAAGGCTGGCATCTTTAAATAAAAAACTGAGCGATGCCGGAATCGGGGCAATCTGGAAATAATTTATGATGTCTTTTTGTGGAATAATAAAACAATACTGCTGAATTGTGATTTGCAATGCAAGTGTTGTAAGGTAAGCGAAAGAATAGAAATATTTGCCCCGGATAATAGACAAAAAGCGATCAGAACTGATCGCTTTTTTTGTGGTGTGGGGCGGGATCGAACCGCCGACACAAGGATTTTCAGTCCTTTGCTCTACCAACTGAGCTACCGCACCATTCCTGAAACACGCTATTTGGTAAGTGGAAGCCTATCCTCCTTTTGTGCTTCGGGGTTGCAAATATAGAGGGATTTAACAACATATCCACAACTATTTTCGGAAGAAAGTTCAGGATTTACATCCCAAACTCACTCAAAAACTTAATACGCATTATTTTTAACTGCTCCCAACTGTAGCTCCCCTCTTCCAGTTCCTGTTGGGCTACTTTTAAATCACTGGTGCTGCATCCTTTGAAATAATCAATAATTTCTTCCTGCTCGTATTCATCTAACCATTCATCAATGGCATAATCCAGCTTCAGCTTGGTGCCGCTGGCTGCAATGGTTTCCATTTCTTCCAGCATTTCATCCATGCGCCAGCCTTTGTTTTTGGCAATGGTTTCAAGCGGTATTCGTTTGTCAATATTCTGAATCAGAAAAACTTTATTGCCGCTCTTGTTCACCACGCTCTTCATTACAAACTCATCGGGCTTTTCAATATCATTATCTTCAACATATTGTGCAACAAGTTCAACAAACGGTTTGCCGTAACGGATGGCCTTCCCTTTACTTACACCCTGGCATTTTTCCAGTTCTTCCAGTGTAGTAGGATAAAGTGTGGCCATATCCTGTAAGGAATTTTCAAGGAAGATCACAAATGGCGGCAATGCTTTTTTCTTTGCTTCTTTCTGACGTAGTTCTTTCAGCATCTCAAACAGTTTGTCGTCAGTTGCTGCACCAGTATTTTCGGCATCTGTTCCTTCATCATCGTCTTCATTAGCTTCCTCATACAGGTTATTGAGAACAATTGCAAACGATTTGGGTTTTTTCAGGAAGGCTTCACCTTCTTTTGTCATTTTCAGCAAACCGTATTCCTCAATATCTTTTTTAATTAATCCCCCCAGCAGCATTTGCCTTATAAGCGAATTCCAGAAATGAACATCTTTTTCTTTTCCGCTTCCGAATGCAGCAAGCTGATCGTGGCGGTACATTTGTATTTGAGGGGTTAGTCTGCCAATAATAACCGGAATTACATATTCGGCAGCAAAACGTTCATCTAATGCTTTAATTACTTTTAATGCAATGGATACTTCTGTTTTTGCTTCAATTTTTTCTTTCGGGTGCAAACAGTTATCACAATTACCACAATTTTCTTCTCCAAATTCTTCTCCAAAATAATGCAGCAGTATTTTGCGGCGGCAAACAGAACTTTCAGCAAATGCAACTGTTTCCTGGATCATTTGTGCCGTAACTTCCCGTTCACTCAGCGGTTTATCACGCATCAGGTGCTCAAGCTTGCTTACATCTTTATGGGAGTAGTACAGGATACATTTTCCTTCCATTCCATCTCTTCCTGCACGCCCTGTTTCCTGGTAATAATTTTCAATGCTCTTGGGTATGTTGAAGTGAATCACAAACCGTATATCAGGCTTGTCGATACCCATACCAAATGCAATGGTGGCAACGATTACCTGAACATCTTCATTCAGAAACTGATCCTGCCTTGATGCTCTTAATTTGGCATCAAGCCCTGCATGGTAGGCAACAGCTTTAATGCCATTGGCCATCAGCATATCGGCAAGCTCTTCGGTTGTTTTTCGGTTAAGTGTATAAATAATACCGCTCTTTCCTTTATTCTGAGAGATGAATTTAACAATGCTCTTTACCGTTTGATCTTTTTTGATCTTAGGTTGAATTTCATAATAAAGATTTCCCCTGTTAAACGAAGAAATAAAAATATCGGGGTTTCTTAATCCGAGGTTTTTTACAATATCACTCTGCACTTTGGGTGTGGCAGTGGCAGTTAATGCAATGATGGGAATGTTGGGGTTAATTTGGTCCATCATTTCTTTCAGCCTCCTGTATTCCGGCCTGAAATCGTGCCCCCATTCACTGATACAGTGTGCTTCATCAACAGCAAAAAAAGAAATTTTCAGATCGCTGAAGAATTCAAGATTTTCCTGCTTGGTTAATGTTTCAGGAGCAACATACAGCATCTTTGTTCTGCCCGTAAGCAAATCATCGTGTACTTCTTTGATTTCTTTTTTATTGAGAGTGGAGTTAAGGAAATGTGCCACATCATCTTTACTGCTGTAACTACGCACAAGATCAACCTGGTTTTTCATAAGGGCAATTAGCGGACTAACAACAATTGCCACACCTTCACTTACCAAAGCAGGTAACTGGTAGCAAAGGCTTTTGCCGCCACCGGTAGGCATAATCACAAACGTGTCGTTACCGCTGAGCAGATTATTAATTACAGCTTCCTGTGTTCCTTTAAATGCATCAAAACCAAAATGCTCATTTAATGCTGCATAGAGATCAATGCCGTGTGACAGGCTTGCAAAGGGCTGCCCGTTTTTCTTCCTGGTTTTTTTAGCGGCTGTTGCTTTCGTTTCTTTAGTAGTAGTTTTTGCAGCCGGTTTCTTTTTAACTGTACTCATCAATTATTTCCTTCACTCTTTGGTTATTACGAACTGGATATTCAATAGCAAGTTGTTGGTATTATAAAAATCTGGTGCTTATAAAACAAGGGGAGCGAAGTTAATTAAATTAGCTCATTTGGTTGTTCCCCATTCGTCAAAAACCTGCTAAAAAAGAACAGTAGCATAAGATAGCTCAAATTCTTTAACCTGCTATTAAAAATTTGCACACAACCGTTCTTTTCATTCCCGCTTATTTAAAGTAGGTTTGCCCCGCCATTATGAATCAATTAAATAATATAAACCCGGCCGATGTAGCCCGCAAAACAATTGCGCTGGAGGCAGGTGCCATTGAAAGCCTTGGATTGCTCATTACAGAAGAGTTCAGTAAGATTTGCTCTGTAATTCTGGAGGCTAAAGGACGTGTAATTGTGAGCGGAATAGGTAAAAGCGCCGTTATTGCTCAAAAAATAGTAGCCACACTTAATTCAACCGGAACGCCGGCTGTTTTTCTTCATGCAGCCGATGCCATTCATGGCGACTTGGGAATGATTCTCAGCCACGATATAGTTATCATCATAAGCAAAAGCGGCGAAAGCCCTGAAATTAAAGTACTTGTGCAGTTGGTTAAGGGTTTTGGCAACCCTATTATAGGACTGGTTGGCAATACAGAATCGTATCTTGCCAAACAAAGCGATTATATTTTAAATGCAACGGTAAGCCAGGAAGCCTGCCCCAACAATCTTGCCCCAACCAGCAGTACAACTGCTCAGATGGTAATGGGCGATGCGCTGGCTGTAGCTTTAATGGAATTGCGTGGGTTTAAGAGCAGCGATTTCGCTAAGTTTCACCCCGGTGGTGCACTGGGTAAAAAACTGTACCTGCGGGTGGCCAATTTTTATGGAAATAATGAGCAGCCTAAAATATTGCCAAGTGCTTCGCTGAAAGATGTAATTGTTGAAATATCAAGAAAGAGGCTGGGGGCAACTGCTGTGGTAAACGAAAAAGATGAATTGCTGGGGGTAATTACTGATGGTGATTTGCGCCGCATGCTTGAAAAAACAAGTGCTGTTGATACGGTAACTGCGGCCGAAATAATGACAGCAAACCCCAAAACAATTGATGCAGAGGCTTTGGCAATTGATGCAATGGAGCTGATGCGGAAAAATAATATCACACAATTATTGGTGGTAAATAACAAACAATATCTTGGAGTTATACATTTGCACGATTTAATTAAAGAAGGTTTGATTTAAACGTGAATACATGGTGGCCGGTACATTTTTTTCATGAACGCACCATTTATCATTCACCATTCAGTATATCATGAACAAAAATCATTATGTGGCCATTATGGCCGGTGGCATAGGAAGCCGTTTCTGGCCAAAAAGCCGTACAGGTTACCCCAAGCAGTTTTTAGATATTTTACATACAGGAAGGACACTGATACAGTCAACTTACGACCGGTACCGCCAGTTTATTCCGGCAGAAAATATTTTTGTTGTAACCTCAGTTGAATATACCGACATTGTAAAAGAACAGTTACCTGAACTGCTTGCGGAAAATATTTTAAGTGAGCCATCAAGGAAAAACACAGCACCCTGTATTGCATACATTGCATACAAACTTCAGCAGATAAATCAAAATGGCCTGCTGATTTGCGCACCTGCAGATCATTTAATTCTTGATTCGCCGGCTTTTACTAAAGTTTGTCTTGATGCGTTTCAGTTTGTTGATAACATTAATTCACTGGTAACGCTTGGCATTAAACCAACTTATGCAAATACGGGCTATGGCTATATTCAGCATGAGGCGCTGCCTGTTGCTGATAATGTGTACAAAGTGAAAACTTTTACCGAAAAGCCGAATCATGAACTGGCAAAAACGTTTCTTGCCAGTGGCGATTTTTTATGGAATGCCGGGATTTTCATGTGGAAGATTAAGAATATTGTAACTGCGTTTGAAAAATTTCTTCCTGAAATGTGTGAGTTGTTTGTGGCCGAAAAAGAACTTTTCAATACCACACAGGAGCAGGATGCTGTTGAACGTATTTACCCGCAATGCACAAATATTTCCATTGATTATGGTATAATGGAAAAGGCAGATAATGTGTATGTTATCCCTTCTTCTTTTGGCTGGAGCGATCTGGGCACCTGGAACAGTGCCTATGAAAACATGGAAAAAGATTATTTTGGAAATGCTGTTGCCGGAAAAAATGTGATGATTATTGATGCTACAAAAAATGTAGTGCATGCCGAGGATAAAAAACTGGTGTTGTTGCAGGGGCTTGATGATTTTATTGTAGTTGATACAAAAGACGTGTTGCTTATCTGTAAAAAGGAAAAGGAGCAGGAAATCAAGAACTATGTGGCAGAGGTAAAACGAAATATCGGCGACAGGTTTCTCTGATGAGCTGAATAAAAAAGAGCGGTGATAACCACCGCTCTTTTTTATTAATTTTTGTTACTGAAAAAGATAAAAGGTTGTATTTCCTTTTTTAATGCAAATCTTTTTAGTGTACCGGAATGGGTGATAATTTTAAAGTTGTTCAGGTCAATTATTTCATGTGCTGTACAGAAATGCTCCGTGTCTTCAATCGAATTCAATAATTCATGCAGCTCTGCCAGTTCATCATCAACATCAGGTCTGAAAAGATCGTTATTGCTTGTTACAAAAAAAAGCTCTCTGCGGTTATTACCTTTCATATTTTCAGATTTTATTAATATCCCACCATCCCTTTTTTATTAGGGCATCCGCAATCATTTTTCTTGTGAAAAAGTTTGCCATTACTACATCCCGATAAAAAAATGGTTGTTATTAAAATCAAAAGAAAAGCAATTTTGCTGTAACGCTGCATGAATATGTTCTTATTTTTTTTCAGGCTCATGGGATATTTGTTTTTAAACAAGACTGACAAATTAACTACTTTCCAGCTTAAATTATTGTTATACAGAGGATGAAACAGGAAAAAAAAACCAGAATTCTGCTTGCGCCCCTTGATTGGGGCCTGGGACATGCTACCCGCTGTATTCCTCTTATCCGTTATTTCCTGCAAAAAGAATGCGAAGTTGTGATTGCTGCTGCCGATGCACCGGCAAAACTGCTGCTGACGGAGTTCCCCGGTATTGAAATCAGGCCATTGCCGGGTTATAATATCCGATACAGTTCGGGTGCATTTCTTATTGGAGCAATTGTAAAACAACTGCCTCATGTTCTGCGAAGCATTAAAACAGAAAACCGGTGGCTGAATGAGCTATTAGTGAATGAAAAATTCGATCTCATCGTAAGCGATAACAGGCCGGGTTTTTATCATAAGCAAATTCACTCTATTTACATTACTCATCAGTTGCTCATTAAATCGGGTTTTGGAAAAATAACCGACAGATTTCTTCAAAAAATACACGCTTCATACATAAGGCGTTTTAATGAGGTTTGGGTTCCCGATTTGCCGGGACAAAAAAATCTAGCAGGCCATTTATCGCATCCTCTCCGGCATATAGTTCAGCCTGTTTATATAGGGTTACTGTCGAGGTTTAACCGGCCAATCGACATTCAAATAAAACAGGATTTATTGATTCTCCTATCAGGGCCTGAACCACAACGTTCAGTACTTGAACAAAAAATAATGCAGCAACTGCATTTATTTAAAGGGTCGGTTTTATTTGTAAGAGGGTTGCCTGATGTTAAAGAAGAGTTTGTTTCTGAATTATCAAACATAACAATCGTTAATCATTTACCTGCTTATGAATTGCAGCAAGCCATTGCTTCATCAAATCAAATCATTTGCAGAAGCGGTTATACAACCCTGATGGATTTAATGAGGCTGCAGAAGAAAGCAATCCTTATTCCTACACCTGGGCAGCCCGAACAGGAATATCTTGCAAAGTATATGCAGCAACAAGGTTATTTTACTTTCATAACCCAGGATAATTTTTTTCTTGAAACTGCTTTAAAAAAACTGAAGGAATCAGAAGAGAAAAAATTCTTTACAGAAGATGATTTTGAATTATACAAAACAGTTACAGAACGCATTCTTAAACAAATTGCCCCGGATGATCTTTAAGTGATAATTTTGCATTCATTTTCTCAAATTGTCATCAATTCAAATAAAAAAAGCACATTGGGCAGTTTTTATAACAAACCTGCTGTTTGGTGTTAATTTCAGTATTGTAAAATACATATCACCACAATACATTAAGCCTTTTGGTTTAAACTTTATCCGTGTACTTGTAACAGTTATATTGTTATGGTTGCTGTATGCTGTTAAACCTTCTAAAGCCGGGATTGATAAAAAAGATATTCCTGCATTTGTATTGTGTGCTTTAACCGGGGTTGCAATTAACCAGTTATTATTTATAAAAGGGCTCACTCTCAGTACACCTATTCACGGAGCGTTGCTTATTCTTGCTACACCGGTTTTTATTTTACTTATTGCATTTGCTTTAAAAAAGGAAAGCATTACTATATTTAAAACACTGGGACTGATGCTGAGTATTAGCGGTGCAAGCCTACTGATTATATCGGGGAAAAAATCAATTGCGGGAGATAATATTTTGCTGGGGGATCTGCTGATTGTGATTAATTCGGTATCGTATGCTTTTTATTATATACTTGTAAAACCGTTGATGGCAAAATACAGCCCGGTTCATGTGCTGAGATGGGTGTTTACATTTGGTATCATCATCATCACTCCTTTTTGTTTCAGTCAGTTTGCTGCAATTGACTGGAAAAGTTTTTCGTTTGTTGAATTTGCAGCGCTCGGCTTTGTTGTAATTGGAGCAACTTTTATTCCTTACCTGTTTACTGTATATGGATTACAGCATCTCAGCGCTTCAACGGCGGGGGCATATATTTATCTGCAGCCTGTTTTTTCAGCAATTGTTTCTGTAATCTTTTTTCATGAAGATCTGTCGTTTTATAAACTGCTGGCCGCAGTTTTCATTTTTGCAGGAGTGTTTCTTGTAAACAGGAAGAAAGAAGTTATTACCTGAAAAACCAGTTACGCCGTTCAAATAAGATTCCTTTAGGGTTTTGTCTTTTAGGATGAAGATCAAAACGTTTGATGCTTTTTTCACGCAAAACTTTCATAGCATCTTTTACAGAGTCTGTTACAAAAAACAGGTCAACATCTTCCGGTGAAATGGTGCCGTTTAATTTCATCCGCTCAATATGTTCTATCATTTCTTTGTGATATTCTTTCCCAAACAGTATTACAGGAAAGTCTTTGATCTTTTTTGTTTGTATCAGCGTAATGGCTTCAAACAACTCATCTAAAGTGCCAAAGCCACCCGGCATACAAATAAAAGCGTAAGAGTATTTAATAAGTAACGTCTTGCGAACAAAAAAATAGCGGATGTTAACCCAACTGTCGAGGTAGGGATTAGGCTTTTGCTCATGTGGTAAAACTATATTGCAGCCTACACTTTTTCCTCCAACCTCTTTGGCTCCTTTGTTGGCAGCTTCCATTAAACCCGGCCCACCGCCTGTTAAAACAGTAAAGCCCATTTTAGCCACCTCAGCACCAACCTTTTCAGTAAGTTCATAGTATTTATGCCCTTCGTGAAATCTTGCTGAACCAAAAATAGTAACACATGGACCAACAAAAGCCAACTGGCGGTATCCTCTTATAAACTCGGCAAACACTTTAAATGCAAACCTGAATTCTCTCCATCTGTTTTGCGGGCCTTCCAGAAATTTAATTTCTATCTGGTGCGGTTTCTTTTTCATGGGAATATTTCCTTTTATTAATAAATCAACTTACAAGGTAATGAAAAATGATTGCCTCAAAATGAGGCCATTTTAAATGAAAATTTTAGAATGAGTGGCCCCCAGCATGACTATGATTTGTTTTTTCCGAAAAAATTATTTTATAAATCATTCTCTTTCAACGCTGTATTCTTCAAAATCGCAGTCTTAAAAAAATGAATGTTTGACACAAGTTGAAATTATGATTGTGGTTAGTATTAAAAATAACGTCCGTTTTTATTTTTGAGCTCAATTTAATCTTATGAATTTTGACTGGCTGGTAAAACTTATTACAGAAGAGAGCATTCCTCAAGCAGTTATTATTTTTAGTTTAGTAATTGCTGTCGGCGTTTGGCTGGGACGTTTAAAAATATTTGGTATTTCACTTGGTGTTACCTGGATTTTGTTTGCCGGCCTTGCGCTTTCTTATTTTGGTGTTACTGTAAATAAAGAAACAGAACACTTTCTTCGTGAATTTGGCTTAATCCTGTTTGTTTATACAATTGGTTTGCAGGTTGGCCCGGGTTTTTTTGCATCACTAAAGAAAAATGCAATTGTTACAAATGGTCTGGCTGCTTCGGTTGTTGTTCTGGGAGTATTAATAGTAATAGCCTTTTTCTATTTTACTGGAACGCCAATGCCCACTCTTACAGGTATAATGAGCGGTGCCGTAACTAATACTCCAGGTATGGGTGCTGCGCAGGCTGCCGCAAAAGATATGCAGTTGCAGGGCGACCCTTCTTCTATGATTACCCTGGCTTATGCGCTGGTATATCCATTTGGTGTGTTTGGAATTATTGGTTCCATTCTGCTACTGAAAGTTATTTTCAGGGTTGATCTTGATAAAGAGCGTGAACTGCACCGCAAGCTTGATGCGTTGAAATCAAGAAAACCAATTTCCATTCATCTTAAACTTGAAAACAAACAGCTTGTTGGTAAACAACTGCGTGAAGTTTTTGATTTGCTGAAAGAGCCGATTGTAGTATCAAGGCTGTTTCATGAAGGAGAAATTATTACGCCCACTCCCCAAACAATTCTGTACGAAGGTGATGTATTGTTGGTGGTTGCTCATAAAGAACAGGTGCAGGTGCTGAAACTGATTATTGGTCAGGAAGCCGATATGAACCTGAAAGATGCGCCGCAAAGTGAACTGATTTCAAGAATCATTACCGTAACAAAAGCCGAGGTAACACACAGGCGGCTTGGCGATTTATCGGCCATGCATAGGCACGATTTTACATTAACCCGCTTAAACAGGGCTGGTGTTGAAATGGTTCCGCATGGTGACATTATTCTTCAGCTTGGTGATAATATTAAAGTGGTTGGTACAAAAGAGGGTATTGAAGCTGTTACTTTAGCTCTAGGTAATGAAATGAAACGTTTGGATGTACCCGATCTTGCTCCTATATTTCTTGGTATTGTACTTGGTGTTGTGCTTGGCAGCATACCCATGTACTTTTTTAATATGCCTGTGCCTGTTAAAATTGGTTTAGCAGGCGGACCGTTGATTATTGCTTTGCTCCTAAGCCGGTATGGAAACAAACTGTACCTAAACCAGTTTACAACCTACAGCGCCAACCTTATGCTGCGTGAACTGGGTATTGCTTTATTCCTTGCCAGTGTTGGTTTAAGCAGTGGCGGCAACCTTGCACATGCTTTTGAAGGCGGTAATGCCTGGTATTGGATTGCAATGGGCCTTACAGTTACTATGGTTCCACTGCTTCTGGTTGGTATTGTAGCCCACTATGGATTCAGAAAAACTTATTTCGAGATTTGTGGTTTACTTTCAGGGGCAAGTACCGATCCGCCAGCACTTGCGTTTTCATCTCAACTGGCGAAAAATGAAGTTGCTTCTATTAATTACGCTACGGTTTATCCGCTTACGATGATTTTACGAATAATAGCAGGGCAGTTGTTAATACTATTCTTTGCTTAAGGAAAAGCCCCGGTTTAAACCGGGGTTTAATTTTTATTGAGCAATATTTTATACAACGCATCCTGAATTTTTCCACGCACATTCATGGTCAGAATTTTTGTATTGGTTCCACCATCAGGATTAACTCTGTTACTTAAAAAGATGAACACAATATTATTTTCAGGATCGGCCCAAACTCCTGTGCCTGTATAACCTGTGTGTCCGAATGTAGATGGCGATACACTTAATGCAGGATAAGCTTCTTTTCGTGTAAGATTATCTTTTTCCGGTTTATCAAAACCCAAACCTCTCCTGCTGTTTTCACTTTGATATGAAGTAAACAGTTTCACCGTTTCAGGTTTAAAAAAAGCTTTGTCGCCAATTGTTCCGCCATTGGCAATCATTTGTAATAACACCGCCAGTTCATAAGCCGTGCTGTACAAACCTGCATGTCCTGCAATACCGCCAAACATTGCAGCACCGGGATCGTGCACATAACCACGAAGCAACTGCCGCCTGAACTGTACTTCACGTTCAGTTGGAACAATGTTGTTGACAGGTAAATGATTCAACGGCAAAAAACCTGTTGATTGAAACTGCAGTGGTTCATAAAATGTTTTACGTACATATTCATCAAGTGTCATTCCTGTAAGCTGCTCAACAATCCTGCCCATGAAAATGAAATCATTGTCGCTGTACACATATTTTCCATTGGGACCAAGATCACTTTGAAGAATACGCATGTTCATTGTATCAATCCAATCGTTGCGCATGTAAAAATGCTCAGCCACTTTTATTTTATGCTCATCATCGAGTGTGGTTTGATAAATTGCATCAAAAGGAGCACCTGTAAGCGTATCAATAGTTTCTCTGTAAAAAGGAATAAATGATTTTAATCCAGCCTGGTGCAGTAATATATCTTCAATAACAAGATCGGATTTGTTGGTTCCGTTTACCCATGGCAGATAATAACCCAGTTTTTGTTTAAGATCAAGTTTTCCTTCTTCATACAACTTCATTACAGCAACAGTTGTAGCACAGATTTTTGTTACCGATGCCATATCAAACACCGATTCGGTAGTCATCGGTTCACTTTGATTGTAAGTGTAATAACCATACGCTTTTTCAAAAACAATTTTTCCATCTTTGGCTGCAAGCACTACACAACCAGGTGCTACTTTTTTTTCTATTGCATCTGCAACAATGGAATCAACCACAGCAAATTTTGTTTCATCTGTTTTTTCAACAGGCATTAAACCTTTGTTTGCATGGGCATAACTTATTCCTGTCCCGAATTTTAATTCATCACAAACAGATACAGGCAGTTTTCCCTGCGGAGATTGTTTGCCGGTTAATATTTCAAATGCAGCCTGCTGTGTAAACGTATCATCTTCATAACACAATAAACTGTTTTTTGCATTGCAGAAATTTTTCAACGCATACGGATTGCCAAACATCATCAGTACCGATTTTGGCAACTGAAGTAACCCGTTGATCAACTGAACGGATGGTACACTTAATCCATAATTACCTTGTGGCCGACGGCTGTAATTATGTACACCAATCACTACCTGCTGGTAATTATTTTTCAGTAATTCAATCAACGATAAAACTCTTCCTCCGTCACTTTTATAAGAAAAGTAAAAAACATCAGCCTTCAGTTCATCCCGCATTTTTTTCGTCATTATGTTTTCGGCAGTAACACCAATGGCTATGTACGCAATTTTTCGTTCTTCATTTGTTGCTTTGTTCATGAACGACATAGTTGCTGCCGAAAGCGGCAACAGGTGGTTATCATTACGAAGTAAAGTGATGGATTTGTTTGCAATCAGCAGTTTTAACGCTTCTGTTTTTGCATTGAGATCATTTGCCAAATTGTTTGTGTCAATTGGTTTCCATGAAGCGAGCCCGTATAAATATTTCGCCATCAGCACACGCTCAACCCTGCTGTTAATAATATCCCAGCTCAACTTTTTTTGTTTGATGGCTTTTTTTATTTTTTTTATTGCAGCAGGAATATCGGCTGGTAAACAAAGCAAATCGTTTCCCGCAATCAATGATTGTGCGCTTGCCTGCCCGTCGGGGAAAAACTTTTTTACTCCCTGCATTTCCAGCGCATCAGTAAATGTTAATCCTTTATACTGCAGTTCTTCACGCAGCAGTTTGGTTACATTATTATAAGAAAGAGAGGTTGCTAAATTTTTTGTGTTATCAATTGCCGGAATGTATAAATGACCAATCATCATGCTTCCCACATTATTCTCAATCATTTCCCTGAAAGGGTATAATTCAAGTGAATCAAGTTGTGATTTTGATTTATTAATTACCGGCAAATCAAGATGACTGTCTGTTTCTGTATCGCCATGCCCGGGAAAATGTTTGGCACAAGCCATTACGCCCATATCCTGCATACCTTTCATTACCTGCACACCAAACAATGCAACTTTATAACGGTCTTCACCAAAAGAACGATCATTAATGACGGGATTGTAAGGGTTGTTATTTACATCAACTACCGGTGCAAAGTTTACCTGTATGCCCATGCGCCTGCATTGCACACCAATCAACTGTCCATATTTGTAGGCAAGTGCTGCATCGTTCACTGCGCCGAGCATTAATTGCCGTTGCAAAGAAATCACACTATCGAGCCGCATTCCCAACCCCCATTCACCATCAATCGTAATGAGCAAAGGAGTTTTAGCAATGCTTTGATAATAGTTGGTGAGATTAGCTTGCCGAACAGGTCCGCCCTGAAAAAAACAAAGTCCGCCAACATTGTATTTCTGAATCTGCTCAAGAACATGATTGATATGATCGGGGCCAAGATTGCTATGAGCCCTTACGATCATTAATTGTGCTATACGCTCATCCTTGCTCAGCGTTTGCATTACACTATCGGCCCAACGTTTTGCCAGTTCGGTTTTTGATTGAGAAAAAGAAGCGAGCCCGGCAATAATAACCAGTACTGAAAGGAATAGTTTCTTCATTTTTTTTTACTTTTCAACCCGGCTAAAGATAATGAATAATCCTTCTAAGGTTGGTTGAAGAACTGTAATTTTGCCGTTTCAAAAAAGGAGAAAGAATACGTGCCGGATATCATTCAATTATTGCCCGATCATATTGCCAACCAGATTGCTGCAGGCGAGGTTATTCAGCGCCCTGCAAGTGCGGTAAAAGAGTTGCTTGAAAATGCAGTTGATGCGGGAGCAACTGAAATTCAACTCATCATTAACGATGCAGGGAAACAACTGGTACAGGTAATTGATAACGGCATTGGTATGAGTGAAACAGATGCCCGCATGGCTTTTGAACGTCATGCCACATCCAAGATCAGGCAAATCGAAGATCTCTTCCACATTAAAACAATGGGTTTTCGTGGCGAAGCGCTTGCTTCCATTGCTGCTGTTGCGCAGGTTGAAATAAAAACCAAACGGGCCGAAGATGCAGCAGGAACTTTTATTGAAATTGAAAATAGTGTTGTAACAAAACAGGAACCTGTTGCAACAGTTAACGGCACAAGCATTGCCATGAAGAATTTATTCTTCAACGTTCCTGCACGCAGAAATTTTTTAAAAAGTAATGCAGCAGAGATGCGGCATATCGTAGATGAATTTATCCGTGTAAGCATGGCTTACCCCGATATCTTTTTCTCTTTAACTGCCAATGGCCAGCAAATGTTTCATCTTGAAAGAGGAACGCTGAAACAGCGCATTGTCCAGTTGCTTGGCAGCCAGTACAACAGTAAATTGGTTTCGGCCGAAGAGCAAACCGATTATATGAATATTTATGGCTTTATCGGCAAACCTGAAACAGCAAAGAAAACAAGAGGCGATCAGTACTTCTTCGTGAATAAGCGTTTTATTAAAAGTGCTTATCTCAATCATGCAGTGGCAAGTGCATTCCAGGAAATGATACCCGCCGACAGCTTTCCTGCGTATGTGTTGTTTATTGATCTTGATCCTGCACAGGTTGATATCAACGTTCATCCAACCAAACAGGAAATTAAGTTTGAAGATGAAAAGATTGTGTATGCATTTGTACAATCGGCCATTAAACATGCATTGGCACAGTTCAGCATTACACCAACACTTGACTTTGATCTCGATCCAAATATTCAGCGGCTCGATGCAGTAAGCAAACCGTTTACAGAAGAACAAAAGTCGATGGCATCAGCTTCTTCGCTTTACCAAACCTTCACACAAAAACATGCGGCACATAAAATTGATCCGACCAATAAAAGTGAATTAAAGCATTGGAGAGAGTTTTATGAAACTGATCAAAAACCGGTGGTCGATGATCGGTTGGCGTTGACCGGTCAGCAATCAATCGACTCTCAACAATCAGCAATCAACGATCAACGGTCAACCATCAGCGAATCAGATTTTACTCAACTGCATAACACCTACATTCTTGCTTCAACAAATAAAGGCATGATGATTATTCACCAGCAAAATGCACATGAGCGTGTTTTGTATGAACGTTATGTTGCTGCTGTTGAAGGAAAAGCTGTTGCCACGCAAAGAAGTTTGTTTCCATCGTCTTTACAATTATCACCACAGGATACAGTTTTGTTAAACGATCTGCTGCCTGAACTGCATCAATTAGGTTATCATATTGAACCATTCGGGAAAGATACCTTTGTTATACAGGGAACTCCTGCTGATGTAGAGCAGGGAAATGAAAGCATGGCCATTGAATTGCTGCTGGAACAGTTTAAACATTACACCAGCGATTTAAAATTTTCAAAGCGTGAAAAATTAGTGCGTTCATTGGCAAAACAGCATTGCATTAAAGCCGGTCGTTCACTTACACAAAAAGAAATGAAACAGCTGGTTGAAGATTTATTCAACTGTTCACAACCCAACGCAACGTCAAACGGCTTTCCGGTGTACATGGAAATCAAAAAAGATGAACTGGAAAAAATGTTTGGACGATAAATAAATTAAAAAGGCCATTCAAATTTGAATGGCCTTTTAATTATCCTGAAGCTCACTTTTAATTTATTTTCTGAAATTTAGTACTGCATACTTTATCTCCCACTTTTACTTCAAGTGTATAATACCCTGTTGCCAGTGTTCCTGTTGGCAAAGTAAATGTATTGGCACCGGGCACTGCATTTAGGTAAAAGACTGCTTTACGTACACCTGTCATATCAATGACAGAGGCAATGACCGGCTTAGCAATTTCAACCTGAATTTTAAATTGGATTGTAGTTGTTGCAGGGTTAGGTAACACTTGTAATGTGCATACATTTGGTACCGCAGTAATGTGGATGTAATCGCAGAATTCCTTTACACATCCATTCGCTGTTACTGTACGCAGACACACTTTATACCAACTGGTATCCTGAAAAATATAGGTTGGATTATTCGCAACAATCTTAACCGGAGTTGTTGCATTATTGCGCCAGATAGTCCAATCCTGTGAAATAACGGACTGGTTACTTACTGCAATAAATTTCACCGCATTATTAACCGGAGGGTTCAGCCTTTCTGTTTCAAATTTTACTGTTGTCTGGTTGCAATTCAAACTTCCGGCAAAAATTTCTTTACATGATGTTGAAGCGCAGTTATCAGAACGGTAAGCGGTTAAGCAAACTCTGTATGTTCCGGCACGATCGTATTTATGCGTTGCGGTTGCTCCTGTTGCTCCTGTACCATCACCAAACGTCCATGTATATTTTGCAGTTGATGTATTTGTTTCAGCTTTAAAAGACCACGTTCCGGAATTATTACCTGTACTGTCAACAGTAAACCTGCTGAGGGCTTCACAATTTGTATAAACGGGAACAGTTACTTCTTTGCAAACCTCCTTTACACAACCGGCAAAATATTCAATGCGCAAACAAACTTTGTATGTGCCGGGTTGCTGGTATTGATGTAAAGGGCTGTAATCTGTACTGTAAGTGCCATCGCCAAAACTCCATTTTGTACTTGTTGGCATAACTGTAAGAGCAGAAGGCGGCAATGGATAAAACTTCACTCCGTGTCCTGAATAAATACTGTCGAGAACCCAGTTAAAGCCTGCATCGAAATTACAATCTCTTACAGTAATTTCTTTACAAATTTCCTGTGTGCAACTATTCCCAACTATTACAACAAGGCAAACTTTATATACACCTGCTTTTGTATAAGCATGAACAGGATTGGCTTCTGTACTGGTTGTGCTATCGCCAAAGCTCCATTTGTATTGTGCAGTTGCAGAAGTTACAACGGTTTTGTTTGTGAATTTAACCGCAAACAGATTTGAAGAATCAACAGCCCATAAAAAATAAGGTTGAATATTGCAGGATTGGGGAACTGTTACCACGCTACAGAATGTTTTTGAGCAAACCGGAGTTGCTGAACCTGTTGTAAGATAGCTGACTGTAAGGCAAACATTATACTGACCCGGGGCTGAATAAATATGATCGGGGCTGAAATTTGTTGATGAAGTACCATCGCCAAACGTCCATTTATATACAACCGATGTTGGTGCCTGGTTAGGCATCGACTGGTTAATGAAATAAATTTTTGAAGGGTTGATGGAATCCTTCCGCCATTCAAACTTTGCATTTACCAGATCGCAGAGAGAAGCTGCAATTGTAAATTCCTTTACAGCAGAATCGTAACATTTGTGAAGTGTGTCTTTAATGTAATGCACCACACGGTAATTACCTGCTGAGAGATAACTATGAACCGGATTTGCAGCATCACCAACAAGCCCGTCGCCAAACTTCCAGTAATTAATTGTGGCAGTATTGGCGGTGGTTGATGAATAAAAATTAACGGTGTTACCGTTAATCTTGTACTGGAAAGCAGCTTTGCCTTTACAGGTAGTATCCTGGGCAACGGAGGTAAAGGCAAGCAGCAGAGCAATGAAAGAGTAAAGAACCTTTTTCATAAAAATGGTTTATAAATCCGCTATCCTGAAGCAGTTTGCGGATGGATGAATAATCGTTACTGTTTTTACGGATATACCAGCAACAGGTTTTCAACCGGGTTGTATAGAATAGTTCCCTTATAAAATCAAAATGCTGCTCCTGAAAAAAATATTTTTATTTAGAAATTGCGAAGCCCTTTTACAAATTGCTCAACAGCCCTTCGTACTGCCGAGGCCGAAGTGTGATGATTGTTGACCAGTACAGAAAACACAAGCAGCCTGTTTTTAGAAGTAATCAGGAAACCACTCAAGGCCACTTGCCCGCTTAATGTTCCTGTTTTTGCAAAAATCAACCCGCTCTCTTCTTTATAATAATTGCGTAGCGTTCCTGTATTACCAGTAGGAAGAATAGCTTTCATCCGGTCGAATCCAAATTCATTTTTCATTTTAGTCAGTAACCATACAAAATCCTCTGGCGAAAAAAGATTGTACCGGCTGAGGCCACTTCCATCAACCCAGGAAGGTTGCTGAGGCATTTCTTTAAAGTCGGATTTCAGCAAACTGTCAATCAGTTTTTGTTCATCCATAAAACCAAAGAAACGGTTGCTCACCATTTGCAGGGTTTGTTCAGCAAAAAAATTATCGCTCCGGTACATCATAGGTTTAAACATCGAATCTGCCGGCTGGGAATGTATTGCATGAAAATGAAGTGAAGCGGTGGAAAAATTTGCGGCAGTAATTTCTTTATGTATGGTGTCTTTTAATAATTCAAGAGCCGACTGCAGCCCGTTTGTTACAAACGGAATTTCCAGTTCACGATTCATTTCTGATCCCTCGGTAACCTTGTACACATTTTCAGTTCTGGGTCTTATAACATTAAATTGTTTTGAACGTTCGGGGTCAAATTTTACATCCCAGTTAACTTCAGGATCAGTAAATAGCAGCACTGAAGTATCATTCCCTGTTTCTTTTTTTTCAACCGAACGTTGCTGAATCCATTTAATAATGTTTCCGTAAACAGGTAGTGGACTTCTTTCAACCATGTAAGAGCCGAGATAGTCATCCCATGCCCATCCATATCCCAGCGCTTCCGATTTCCATACATCATCGGCCATTACAATCGGGCGGTTTTGCTTTCTCATAAATTCTGCAACAGGATGCTGCTTATAATCGCTATGCAAAAAAGTAGGGTCGCCAGAAGGTTTTAAAAAAATTGTATCGTTCCTTTCGGCATAATATATTCCGGTAAGACTATCCCCTAAATATTTCATACCTGTATATAATGTAGGAAGTTTGGTATTACTGGCAGGTACAAAAAATTTATTGCTGTTGTATTTCAGCAAGAACTTATTTTCACTGGCATCAAACACAGCTACACCTACATGTGCGTTAATAAGTGCAGAGTCGTTAAGCAGTTTATTCTGTAGCCTGCTGCCTGTTTTTTTCTGAACAGAGCAGGAAGAAACAATAAATGCCATCAGAAGTATAAAAAAACACCTGTTGAAAAAGACCGGAAAACGATTAATATGAAACATGCAATAAATATACAAGTTTATTGCCCCATGTTTTGCAATAACAGTGTTGTGACTTATTTTTAGGCATGTACTTTCTGCGAAGGTTAAAATATTTCAAAGGGTTGCTTGTTCCAATCAGCTTTTTTGTTGCACTGCTGGTTATTGGCACGTTGGGATATATGCTGATTGAACACATGAACTTTCTCGACGCTTTGTACATGACAGTTATCACCATTGGCACTGTTGGCTATTCAGAAACAAAGCCACTAACTGAAGCAGGACGCATTTTTACCATTATTATTATTCTTATTAATATTGGGGCTTTTACTTATTTCGTTACTTATCTCACCCGTTATTTACTCGACGGCGAATTTATTCATCAATACAAACAGCTTAAAATGGATAATGCTATCCAACATCTCAATAACCATGTTATTATATGTGGTTTTGGACGAAACGGCTCTGAATGTGCGCAGGTATTATATAACAACCGTATTCCATTTGTTGTAATTGAGGAAAAAAACAGTGCTCCGTCAAATCTGCAGTATGCAGTGCAGCATTTTATTAAAGGAGATGCTACAACGGATGACACATTGAGAGATGCGGGAATTGAAAAAGCCCGTGCTATAATTGCCACCATGCCGGTTGATGCTGATAACCTGTTTATGGTGCTTACGGCACGTCAACTCAATCCCAATATTGTAATCATCAGCCGTGCATCGCACGACAGCAGTGTAAACAAGCTGCGTGTTGCAGGTGCAAACAATGTGATTATGCCCGATAAAATTGGCGGCGCTCACATGGCAACCATGGTGCTGATACCCGATGTTGCTGAAGTAATTTCTTTAATGGGCACCAAAAACACAACCGAGTTTAAAATAGAAGAAATTGTAGCCAACAATTCAATTACACTTGGCGAACTGGATTTATGGAAAAACTGTGGCTGCACTATTCTCGGTGTAAAGAATAAAGGCGAATACACACTTAACCCGCCTCCCGATTATTATGTCAATGATGGCGAACGCATCATTATCATGGGAAGTGAATACCAGATCAGAAAAGCGAAAGAGTTGGTGTGAAAAATAATTCCAAAAAATGATTAATCTCTTTCCTGCGCTCTCAGCCAGCGTTCCGGAATTTCATTGTGGCTGGCAAGCCTGTAATCGGTAGCGCTGCAGGCAATGAATTTATGATTGGGTAACTGCATCCACCATCTGCCTGTTTTTTTGCTCTGCAGAAACAATGTATCCACTTCCGCAAATGCAGTATGAAATTCATTAAACGAATTCCTGTCTTCAATGGATGCTTCTGTTTTTAATTTGTAACGGCCATCGATAAAATACCAGATCATCTGTGCAATTTGTATGGCAGTTAATTCATCCCTGTCGTTGTTTACATTATAACCGTAAATGCCAATTGATGTAAGCTGGTCGCTCAATCCTGCAAACCGTGTAATAGTACACATGTCTTCACCATTCAGTCCATTTGGTGTAGTGCGGTTGGCAGGTGCATAAGCATTGGCCATTGCAGCCACATCAACACTTACAAAATTTGAACTTCTGATAACAGGTTCCATTTCTTCCAGTGCATCTTTCACCACACCCACACGGAAACAATCAAACCGTAAACGATCCATTGTTTGCAGAATATTGGGATGAACAAAATAGCTCTGAAAAGCAATATGGTTGTAATGACGGATAAAGTTTGGTTCGCCGGTAAGCATTTCCATCAGGAAATTTTCACTGCGCACTCTTGTTTCCATGTTCAGGTTAATAAATGCATCTATACAACTTGCTTCAACAATCTGCTGCCGCTGTACATACGCACCATATTGTGCAAGCGTAAGATCGTGACTGCCACCAAGAATAATCACCGTTTTTCCGGCATTAATTAATTCTGCAATCACCATTTTAGCCGCAGCGTATGTATCGTTGAGTGATGCACCTGTTTTTACATTACCAATATCAGCAATGCGTATATCGGTATGCCAACAATATAGCCTGTATAAATTTTTGCGGATGACCGACGGAGCTTCACCTGCTGCAATTCCGTTGCCGCTTCCACGCTCATCAGTAACACCAACAAGGATCAGTTCTGCTTCATCAATATCAGGGAAGTTGCTTGTGTAAAGTTGTGTTGTGGTACCCAGCTGGGCACTGTTCCATTCATCATCACCAAGAATAACAGTTAAGTCAAGAGGTTCAAGGAAATCTTTAATCAGCAGTTGATCGCTCATTCAGTTTTTATTTGCAGCAAACATACGTAATGAGTGGTTTAAAGAAAATTATTCATTAACGATTGTTTTTCCCTTTCTGCCTAACTTGCTTCCTGATTGAGAAAACTGATCACCATATTTTCATTAGCAGCATTTTGTATCAGCAGTGTTACAATGCCTTACTGCAATTTTGACGACACAGTTCCTGTAAGCAATTTATATGAACAACATTTATTACAGGATGATGATGGAGGTTTGCTGGATTTTTTAGGTGAAAAAATCCTGGTTGTTGGTTCTTTATTTGATACGGACGATTCTCCTTCAAACGGCAGAACCATTCCCCAAAATCAGCATCCTTACCAGGCATTACACCTGCAGAATGGATTTTTCCATTTTTCAAAAACAACTCCCATAGCAACTAAAAAAATTGTTTGGTTCGAGGTTGATTACAGCCTTTTCAAGGAAACAAAATTTCAGCAGGAGTTTGCTTCTTCTGTTTTTCACCCTCCATCAATCAGGTCGGCTGTTGCTTACTCCTGTTAAGCAATAATTATGCAATTACTCTTTTTATTCAATTAATATTGTAATGAAGCCTATGCGTTGCTGTAAAAGCTATTGCAATCAGCTTACAGTTACAATAAACTATAAAGTTCCATTTGAACGTATGAAACAATTCTCATTTCTCTTACTAATACTTATTCTCTTTACTGGAAATATTTACGCACAATACAATTTCAAAGCAATTATAAAAGACAGTATTTCAAAAGAACCACTGGCCGGAGTTACTGTTGTTGCCAATACATTTAAAAAAAACAACATCAGCAATGAAGAAGGAAAACTCATCATCAAAAATATTCCCGTATCACCGGCTTCATTTACCTTTTCACATACCGGTTACAAAACAAAAACAGTTTTGCTGAATTTAAGTGATACTTCATTTAGCACTATCTATCTTACAAGATCGGAAACACAGTTAAGCGATGTGGTTATTGTAAGCTCATCACGTACTGAATCAAGAATTGAAAATCTTCCTACAAGAGTTGAAGTGCTCGGCACTGAAGAAGTGGATGAGGAAGGAGGAATTAAACCCGGCAATATTATCAGTTTACTGGGCGATGTAGCCGGTATTCAAACACAACAAACATCAGCAGCAACAGGAAATACTGATTTACGTATACAAGGTTTGCAGGGTCGTTACACACAGATACTTCGTGATGGTATGCCTTTGTTTGGTGGTTACTCCGGCAGTTTCAGCATTATGCAGATACCTCCAGCCGATATTAAACAGGTTGAAATTATTAAAGGTGCAAGTTCAACATTGTATGGCGGTGGTGCAATTGCCGGGCTAATCAATCTTGTGTCAAAAAAACCGGAGCTGGGCAGGTTTGAAAAAAGTTTATTGCTCAACCAGACTTCGCTCAACGAAACCAATGCAAATGTTTACCTCAGCAACAGGGACAAATCAGTTGGTTTTACATTTTATGCAGGCGTAAATTATCAAAAGCAAATGGATATTGATAAAGATGGTTACAGCGATTTGCCTAAAACAAATTCTGTTTTTCTTCATCCTCGCTTATTTCTTTATCCTTCATCCAAACAAACAATTGCCATTGGTTATACAGGTGCATTTGAAACAAGAAAAGGCGGGTTCATGCAGGCAATCACCCAATCGAACAGCAACAATTATTTCAGCGAAAACAAATCAGTAAGAAATGGAATAGATGCAGAATGGGAAAACAAAATCAGCAGCAAAACCAAACTCGTCATTAAAGGAAATGGTACATTCTTCAACCGCAATATCACTACCAATGTTTTTGGAATGAAGGCCCACCAGGCATCTTGGTTTACAGAAGCATCGTATGTAACCAAGCAAAAGAAACACGATTGGGTGTTTGGTGCAAACTTCAGCGGCGACGTGTTTAACAAACAACTCCCCGACAGTACACAAATCAACAACTACAATCATCAAACAACAGGTTTGTTTGTGCAGGACGACTGGCGCATTCTACCAAAGCTGATTGCAGAAGCAGGTTTACGCTGGGATTATCACAATCAATACGGCTCGTTTGTATTGCCACGCATTTCGTTGTTGTATAAAATCAATCCATACTTTTCAACAAGACTTGGCGGAGGTATGGGTTACAAAATTCCTACTTTGTTTAATAGTGAAATTGATGAGCGTGATTACAAACTGCTCCTCCCTCTTTCATCCGTTAAACCGGAAAAATCAAACGGTGTAAACTGGGATGTGAATTTTAAAAAGAGTTTTGATGAAGTCGATCTCACCATCAATCAATCGTTTTACATAACACAAATTACTTCACCGGTTACCAGTTATACCGATGCAGCACAGCATATTCATTTCCAGAATCAATCAAAGCCGCTCAATACAAAAGGTTTTGAAACGTATGTGCAGATCAAATACAAATCGGCAGATGCATACATTGGCTACACGTACACCGTTGCTAAAAAAGAATACGATCAGTTGCAGCCTTACTTAAGTCTTTCCGCACGAAACAAATTTGCAGCAGTTGTTGCCAATGAGTTTTCTGCTCATTTCCGGGCAGGAATTGAAGCAGCTTATACCGGCAAACAATATCTTGATAATGGCAATACAACTCCGTCTTATTTATTTGCGGCTGCTATGATGCGGTACGATTTAAGTCATTTGACGATTGTACTAAACTGTGAAAACTTATTTGATTACCGCCAGAACAAATCACATTCCATTGTAAGCGGTAGCAATACAAACCCGGTGTTCGAACAAATCTGGGCACCGCTTGATGGTCGTGTTGTGAACCTTTCGGTACAGTTTCATTGGTAGGATACATAAGGCATTCGTGAACCGTGAATCGTTAGAGGGACCTTCACTCACGAATGACGATTCACGTTTCACGATTACTTATCTTTGCAGCATGGAACAGGTGTTACAACAGATTGAAACGTTGCGTAAAGAAATTGAAGAGCTGAAAATCGACAGTGCCAAAGCGCTGGAAGAATACCGCATTAAATTTCTCGGCACCAAGGGTTTGGTAAAAGCGCTCATGGGTGAAATGAAAAATGTAGCCAATGAACAAAAGAAAGCGTTTGGTCAAAACCTCAACGATTTCAAACAATTTGCTGAAGCGAAGTATGAAGAGTGGAAAGCTTTAACCGGTAACGGAACTGAAGCGGCTGAAAACAAAATGGATCTCACTCTTCCCGGCGATGCATTGCCAATCGGCAGCCGTCATCCCATCAGTTTAATGCGCAACCGTATTGTAAATATTTTTCAGCGTTTGGGCTTTGCTGTTGCTGAGGGGCCGGAAATTGATGATGACTTTCACAACTTCACTGCATTAAATCTTCCTGAAAATCATCCTGCCCGTGATATGCAGGATACATTTTATATCAGCACCGATCCGGCATGGTTGCTGCGCACACATACAAGTAATGTGCAGATACATGAAATGATGAAAGGAAAACTTCCTATCCGCATCATTACTCCCGGTCGTGTGTATCGTAACGAAACCATCAGTGCAAGAAGTCACTGCTTCTTTCACCAGGTGGAAGGTTTGTATGTTGATGAGAAAGTAAGCTTTGCTGATCTTAAACAAACGCTTTACTTCTTTGTGCAGGAAATGTTTGGTAAAGATGTGAAAGTACGTTTCCGTCCGTCTTATTTTCCGTTTACTGAGCCAAGTGCAGAAATGGACATCAGTTGCATGCTTTGCCATGGCGAAGGATGTAATGTTTGTAAGAAAACCGGCTGGCTCGAAATTCTTGGTTGCGGCATGGTTCATCCCAAAGTGTTGGAAAACTGCGGTATCGACAGTAACAAATATTCAGGCTTTGCATTTGGTATGGGTATTGAACGCCCTGCCTTGCTGAAATATGGCATTAAAGATATCCGCCTGTTCAGCGAAAACGATGTTCGTTTCCTGAAACAGTTTACAGGAGCTGTTTAGTTTGAGCCACAAAGTCGCAAAGACTCAAAGCAACACGAAGAAATGCAATTCATTTTTCAAATGAATAAAACAGGTCTTGTAACAAGCGGCATAATTTCTATTCAGTTGCATTGGCGTCGCACTCTTGTACTGTAACAGTTCTATTCAAAAAATTATTTAACCTTGCACATCATTATCTACGTACTTTATAGTTTATAACTGAAGTGCAAGCTGTAAAAAGCCACAGCTTTGAAGAATTAAAAACCACTTTAATAGATGCTTGTTGATATGAATACATTAAAAACACCTTTGATTGTGACCGGGCTTTTTGTTTTTTCATGCTTAATGCCTGTAATTCCAATTCTCATAATGTATTTTGACGGCGGGTTGTTGGCATTGGTAGATAAACTATTATTTGATGGCAAGACTGTCAGAACTGATATTACTAATTGGATTGTTAATTTTAGTTTATCAGTTCTTTTTCTGGTCTTGTTTTATAAGACTTCAATAATTGCTGGGGAAATTATTTTTTCTGTATTAGCATTAATCTTTCTATTTGGCTTCTTGGTTTTTCTTACTGGGGATAAATATGGAGAGACTAACCCGAATTTTTTATACTTTCTGATAATCAGTCTTTTCTCAGGGCTTATTCTTTGTGCTACAGCAATTGTAAAAAAGTTGGAACAAAGCTAAAAGCATAACTACAACATTAATTTATTGCAATTGTTGTGTGCTCTAATATATCTTCAACAATATTCATTGTTAAGTCTGAATAAAAAGCAAATAGCTAATTGGGAATACTACTGACTAACATCATCCTTTCAAACCAAAAAAGCTTTTATTCATTCTT